>SDBS01000460.1_pt1 | contig 39617 bp, 37 predicted proteins | sample 2277091 | NCBI WGS metagenome assembly SDBS01 (sample SAMN10404972, study PRJNA504765) | marine sediment metagenome | isolation source: marine sediment core GS10_PC15, 163 cmbsf | place: Arctic Ocean: Southern Knipovich Ridge | collected 2010
CGGGTCCCGTTTTTGTGTGTGGGTCGTCGGTCCCGGAGCGAGGGGAAGCGCAAACTACCCGTAAATTTTTATTGTGGGGGGGGGGGGGGAAGAGAATCCGTCGATTTAATTTTTGTAGGGTGGGGGGGGGGGGGGGGGGGGGGTGCCCCCCCAAAGTTGTACATCTTTGCCCCCCGTTTATTGGGATGGGCGGTTCGTTTTTTGGTTCTCGACAAAGGCTAAGGGAGCCTAATTGCTGAGTGTCTCCTTTCCTGATTGTAATAATGAATACGCCGGGCCACGACAGCGATCAAGTCAGGCAACGTCTCTGCATCCTGAAATAGAGAACGATTCTCGTTTTTAAACCGGCTGAAAAACGATCCCATTTCGGGGTAGTCCCGCGCCCCATTCACCGCGTACGACAGACGCACCCGATCTTCGATGAGGAGGCGCCGGAGCCAACCGTCGCCGGTGAAGACCGGATCCTGGTCGTGGCGGACAATGATCCCGGTGACCGGCCATCCCGACCGCAAAAGCGTCGCCTTGGCCCGTTGCCAGGCCTGCAGAGCCACCACGGTGACCGGCCGGGCATTGACTGCCCAGCCCGGAACCACCTTGGTCGCATGGTCGACAAGCGCAATCAAGTGCGCCTTGCCCGTGACGTAGACCAACTCGGAGAAATCCGTCTGGAAGAAAAAATAGTTGACGTTGGACATTGGCTGCGGGCCGCGTCTTCCGCCGGATCTGTCAGACCACAAACATCCAGACGACAACGCGATATGTCACGATGGCGAAACGGAGCAAAGGACCGGAATCCAGCGGTTAAACGATGCCTTCGCAGCCATTCTACGGTAGAACAATCCGCCGGCCCTCTCTATCTTATTGTGTTTCAGGGGGTTAAAAATGGAGAGGGGAGGATTCGAACCTCCGAAGGCTTCGCCGACAGATTTACAGTCTGTTCCCTTTGGCCACTCGGGAACCTCTCCATATTCTTTTTCCAGTATCGGTAGCCGCGTCGGCCGGCATACCAACCAATCCGCCAAAAACCGACCCGGGTGCCGAAACCCAAATGCGGTAACAAATACGAAATTGCCGGGAAGTCAATCAAAAAGCGCGCCCAGAGTTGCATTTTTTGCCCATTTATCCGCTGGCGGCATGAGCCGTGATCGGCGGTATCACGCTATCGGCGAAATACACGCACAATGTCTTCGATTTCCGGCCAGTCATTCGGCAGTTATTTCATCACGACAAATCGCGCGTCAACGGCCCTTGATGCCTGGCGGTCCCGGGTGACAATAAATGGATTGACATCGAAAGACTCCAGATACGGAAAATCCGCCACCAGTTGCGACAGCCGCAGGATGGTTTCCTCCAGCACTTTGAGGTCGACGGCGGGGGCGCCGCGGAAACCGGTCAGGAGCGGATAGCCGTTGATGGATTTAATCATTTCCTCGGCATCAAAATCGGTGACCGGATGGATCTTGAACGCCACGTCCTTCATGACCTCGACATATACACCGCCCAAGCCAAACATCATCAACGGCCCGAACGACGGATCCTGATTCATCCCAATAATTGTTTCCACGCCGCCCTTAACTAATTCCTGGACGATCACTCCGGCAAAGGTATTTCCCGGTCCGCCGAATTTCTGTTTCATTTCTTTGAACGCATCTACAACCTCGGCCGCGGTGCGCAGATCGGCCGAGACTCCACCAACGTCGGTTTTGTGGATAATCGCGGGATCGTTCACTTTCATAATCACGGGAAAACCGAGTTGAGCGGCAAGATTGGTCACTTCGTGCCGAGTTTTGGCTTTCCCTGACCGGGCCACCCCAATGCCGTACGCCGCGAGAATCTCCAGTGCCTGTTCGCCGATTATGGTCTTCTTTTCGGATTTAATGGCGGCCTGGAGAATTATTTCGACTCGCGCTCTGTCGACTTTAAAATTAACAGTCCTGCCCACCGGCCGGTCAAGCCACTTGCGATAGCGGGTCATCACCGAAAGGGCTTTGACCGCCGATTCGGGGAAAGTGTAAATCGGAATCTTATGCTTGACCATTTCTTCCGAGCCGGCGATGCTGCCGGGGCTGGTCATAAAACACCCCAGGACCGGCTTGTTGTTTTTATGCTTTTCGATCATTTCGATGATCGCGTTGATCACCGCCCGGTGGTCGACCACGATCGGGGGAACAAAAATACAAATGACCGCGTCGACGTTCTTGTCCGATAAAATTGCGTCCATCGCCACGCCGTACGCCTCCGGGCCGCCGGAGGCGATCACATCAATCGGGTTGTTGACCGCCGCCACCGCGGCCAGCCCCTCCCGCAACTTGCGTAGCGTTTTCTCCTCAAATTTGGCCATCGTCAACCCGATACTGACAATGGCGTCGGTGGTCAGGATTCCCGGTCCCCCGGCATTGGTCAATACGGCGATCCGGTCTCCCTTGGGTATCGGCTGATTGGTCAGGGCCAGGGCGACATCGAAAAGTTCATCAACCGAGGTTACGCGCATGACCCCGCACTGGTCGAGGAAAGCGTCGGTGCCGACATCGAGCCCGGCCAGTACGCCGGTATGTGAACTGATTGCGCTGGCCCCCGCCGCTGTACGCCCGGACTTAACCACGATAATCGGTTTCTTGCGTGAAATCGCGCGCGCCACCCGCGTGAACCGCTGCGGCCGGCCGAAATTTTCCATGTATAACAGGACGATTTCCGTGCTGGGATCGTCTTTCCAGTATTGCAGCAAATCATTGCCGGAGACATCGGCCTTGTTGCCCACCGAGGCAAACATGGAAAACCCCAGGTTAATTTCATTGGCGTAATCCAGAATGGCTTCCCCCAGGGCCCCCGATTGGGACATAAAACCGACCGTGCCGCGCAAGGGCTTGGTCTTGGAGAAAGTCGCGTTCATCGAAAACTGCGGGTCGGTATTCAAGACGCCGAAACAGTTGGGGCCGACCATCCGCATATTATATTTATGAACAATCTCGAGGATTTCTTCCTCCTTGCGCACGCCCTCGCCGCCGATTTCCTTGAAGCCGGCGGTAATTGTTACCACTCCCTTGACCCCCTTCTCCCCGCATTGTTCGAGGGTTTCGGCCACAAAATCGCGGGGGACAACAATGATCGCCAGATCAACCGCATCGGGCACATCGAGGATCGTGGAATAACACTTTATCGAATGGATCACTTTGGCCTTGGGATTGACCGGAAAGACTTTCCCGTTAAACTCCGAGACAATGAGGTTGTGCAGAATTTCATGGCCGATCGTGCCCTTTTTGGTGGAGGCGCCGATGACGGCAATTGAACGCGGTTTGAATATTCCATCAAGATTAGTCGACATTTTTCATTCCCTCGATACCATACGTTTGCAAAACGCCCGAAATTAACCCAACACCAACCCACCGGACAAGCGATTTACGGCAAAATCGGGCCGGTGTTGGCTGGACAAACCGCAGAGTTGACAGTCAAGGGATACCACCGTAACGGGCCGGGAAGAGGATTTATCAAAGAATCGGGGTGTTTTATGCTAATCTGATTCTCTTGCTACCAGATTTTCACGCGTTTTGCCCCGGATGAGCGCATAGTGCAAATCGTTATCCGCATAAAAAACCGCGAATTCCTCGTTCATCTCATGTGCCTTTTCCGGGTTACCCAACCCATGATAAGCTTGCGCCAGGCGGAGAAGGTTGCACGGATCTTGCCGGTCGGCCGATTGTAATTCGGTCAAAGCGGTTTCATATTCTCTCTCGGCCAGGGCGATTGCTCCCGCCAGTTCGTGAGACCATTTGACTCGAATCGGATCGATAGCCGTTGCCGTTAAATTTCGGTATTTCGCAAAATGCCTCCTGGCCGTCACCAGATCTCCCTGGCGAATGGCGACGCGGGTGGCATGATAAAGATACCTTTGCTCTGCGGCTTCTTTGATTACCGGAGCCAGCGAAGATTGCCCCACGAGCTTGGTCGCTCGTTTATATTTCCCCAACGCTTTATCGCTTTTCCCACACTCCAGCAGGATATGGCCCATGTTCTCGAGGTCTTCGGCCATGGCCATGACATCCTGCGCCTGTTTGGCCAGGGTATACGATTTCGATATTTGGGCCAGGGCGGAATCCGGATTCCCTTCGTCGGCATAAGAAACGGCCATCGCAAAATAGGCCATTCGTTGATGGACCAAGGTTCGCGCCCGATCCAATAATGTTTCCAGTTCGGCCCGGGCTTCATCATACTGACCAAGGTAATTGTAGACTGACGCCATACTCTCGTAGGCGGTGAGAAAATACGGGTTTTTCCGCAGGACTTTATGATAATAGACCAGCGACTCGGAAAACCGGCCCGTCCGAAACAGCAATTCGGCGTACGAATCGTAGGGATTCGGGTCATTGGGGATTAATTCGATATATTTGAGAAACGCCTTTTCGGCCGTGGCGATTTCCCCCAGGTAACTGTACGCATAACCGAGTCCATTATACGCCGGGGCAAATTCGGGATCAATTTTGTTGGCGTTGATGTATTCGGCCACGGCCCGCTTATACTCCTGGACACTCAAGTAGTGATTGGCGAGCAAATTATGCGCGCGTTCATCATCGGGATATAAGGCAACCACTCGCTGGTAGTATTCTCGTTCTTTTATTCGATCCCCGGTGCTTTCGGCCAGATCGGCAAGGATCATGAGTTTTTCGCCCTCCGAAACACTCTCGATAAAAGAAGCGGCCTTATCCAGGAGCCGGAAACGATCGTCCGTTATCGATTCAGTCAAGGCCAGATACAAATACGCCAGGGCGAAGTTGGAATCCAAAGCGATCGCCTCTTTGTAATAGTGCCTCGCTTCCAACGGACGAAGCTTCTCAGACAAATCCCGCCCGATCCGGAAGTATTCGCGGGCCCGTTCAGACGAAGTAGTAATCAGAATTGTACCATTATTCGGGCCCGAGCAGCCGGCCCCGAGCACGAACAGGATGGTCATCCATAACAGAAAAATTTTTTTCGCGCGGCCAAACAGTATAGATGTTGCATCCCTGATCTTCATTGTGTCCGGCCCCTGAAAAGAAAATCCTTAACTGTCCACAACTAGGCTACTCCCGAGAGAGTACAATACGCCCTACTATATAGTTTTCGTAATATTTTGGCTTTTCTTTTACTGCAAACGGCCTCGCTCCGCGTGGAAATAGGCAGCCCGTTCGGCGTCCAAGGCTCGAATCACTTGAACGGCAAGGCGTTGCCGGAGCAAAAGCACTCTTCTTTGTGACAAACGTAAAAAACTCGTCAGACGGCTCCGACCTTTTTCAAGAGCATTATCTGCGCGGACATGACATAAATTGTGCGGTTCTAGGCCGTTTCGGAGGTGACCCTCAAAACCCTGTTTCACCTGTTTACAAATTGGTCGGCATTGTGTGAAACGGCCATCATCGCTTATTTTTATTCTGCTGTTTGTTGCGCATCGTTTCAATGAATTTACGGACACGGCGGTCCCGCGTCTTCGGTGTCCGGGCTTCCATCACCCATGATACGAACCTGCGCCGAGTCGCGGCCGTTTGCGCGTTGAATACAATCAGCGCCTCGCTTCCCGTGGGAAATGCTGCGGCAATTTCGCGCGGCAATTGTACGTCGCCGGCCTGTCGATCACGGTTTAAGGTAATACTCACCGTATCGCCGCTATTAACACCGAGCTTTCTCCAGATTTTGCTGTGGACAAAAAGCCGATGCAACCCTCTGCCCCGGGGAACAAGTGTTGAGCGCAGTATTTCGCCTTCCACCCTGCCGATCACGGGAATGTGTTTTCCCGGCCCGAAGGCGCGGCTCACCCGCTCCGGTACATCCACACAGCGGTTGAAGCCGATTTTATAGATTTTCGCCCGAAAGCGGCGGGCTTTACCTTGTGGAACCACTGTGCTCTATCCCCTGTTAGTCACCTGTCATACGGCACAATGCCGACGCCCCGGTAACTCATTCAAGCCCGGAGTTGCATGACATAGAAAACGTAGCCATACACCTCGGAGTATTTCCTGAACAAATCAATTTCCTGCCGCTCGCTCTCGAGATAATCAAGGGCCGCCTGATTATCCGCGTGTTTTATGCGCAATTGGGCGAGCCGTTTCTCGAGGGGGCGGTAATATCCGTCCCACCAGGCGGATTCAGGGAGGGTGAAATCCCCCTGCAGTGCGTAGCCGGCGTCTTTAATGATTCGCCGGTTTTGCGCAATGGTTGTAATTGCCGGGTATGCTTCCTCCCAGAATTTCAGTATCTCCGCGGGCGGGTCCGCGACCAGCCAGGCAACTTCGGTTGCGGCCAGGCATCCCCTCGGTTTCAAAAACCGACGCCAGTTTTCCAGGCCGTCCTGGAAACCCATAATATATATGGCGCCTTCGGACCAGATCAGATCGAAACTGTGTTCAGCAAAATTCATTTCGGCCATCGAGCAGTTTCGGGTAAAAATCCGGTCGGACAGACCGGCGGCTCTGCTGCGTTTCTTTAGTTCCTCGAGGAACGGCTGATGAGTGTCTACGGCAGTAATTTTCCCGTCGGTACGGCTAGCCAGCGCGAGGGTCTGTCGTCCCGGCCCGCAACCGACATCCAGAATCTTGGGCACGGCGGGCAGATTCGGGACCAGGCCCAGAGCCCGTTGTGTCGACTCATCATTTCCGGGACCTTCCTGGGGCAGACCGGAGTGAATTTCCCGGAAAATTTCCATACGCCAAAAGAATTGGACTGCTCGATAATCGTCAAGAGAAACAGGGCCGCTCGTATCACTTTGTTGACCTGACGACTGCGCGGCACTATGCAGCAATGTCCGACGGCGCCGGATTAGTAATTGCCAAATGGGCAAAAACGCGTTAGCTTTTTTAAATGAGTGAAAATGACACAAAACAACCGGGATTTCAACATGGATTCAGATGTCGTTGAGAAACTAAAAGCCCAGGGTTGGATTGAGCGTTTCACCGCCTCCGGCGACCGGCTGCGGGAGGCGGCGGAGAACTACCGTTCGCTGGGTTTTGCGGTTAAGACGGTCCCGGTCAGGGAGATGGCTGGAGATGAATGTTCGGCCTGTTTCGAAGACGAAAACGATGCGACGATGTTGATTCTCACTCGTCCGGCATCATCGCCGAAAGATGATAAATCCAATGAGGATACATAAGGCCCGCATGAAGCGGAAAGTTAGCGCTGGTTGATAAATCGACCGGCGAGAAAGGAGAACGCGATGAAAGCCGCTGTATTTCATGGCCCGAATCAACCGTTGAAAATTGAGGAAGTTCCCACACCGGAACCCGGTCCCGGTCAATTATTGATCAAAATCGCCGCTTGCGGTGTCTGCCACACCGATTTGCATTACATCGACCACGGTGTCCCGACATTCAAAAAACCCCCGCTTATCCTGGGCCACGAGCCATCGGGGACAGTTGCCGGTATGGGCGAGGGGGTCAGCGGGTTCGCCGAGGGTGACCGGATCCTTCTGCCCGCCGTACTCACCTGCGGCACCTGCGAGGCCTGCCGGACGGGGCGGGAAAATATTTGTGCAAAGATGGTTATGTTCGGCAACAACATCGACGGCGCGTATGCCGAGTATGTCCTGGCGCCCGCAAAGGACACCTTCCATCTGCCGGATGAAATCCCGCTGCAGGAGGGTTCAATCATTGCCGACGCCATCTCTACTCCCTTCCATGCGATTAAAAACCGCGCCGAGGTCAAGCCGGGCGACACGGTGGTCATCCTCGGCTGTGGCGGCGTGGGGATTAATCTGGTACAGGTGGCGGCCGCGGTGGGCGGTTCGGTCATCGCCGTTGATATTTCAGCAGAAAAATTGGAATGGGCGAAAAAATTGGGCGCCGATGTGGTGATTAACCCCCAGGAAGATGAAAAATGGCCCAAGACGGTCAAGAAACTCACCGGCGGCGGCGCGGATGTGGCGATCGAGGCGATTGGCAATCCGCAGACGATTGAAACCGCCTTCAAATCCCTGCGTGTGGGTGGACGCCTGGTCGTGCTGGGCTATACCCATAAAAACATTACTCTCAACGCCGGCAAGATTATGTACCACGAAATGGAAATCGTCGGCTCGCTGGGTTGCCGACCGGTTGACTATCCGAAGCTGATCGAGTTATGCCGCATGGGCAAAATCAAATTGAAAGAGTTGGTGACGGCCAGGTTCCCCTTAGATGGCATAAATGACGCCTTCGACTTGCTGCGCAAGGGCCAGGGCTTGCGTTCGATTGTCACATTCTAGCCCGTATTCGTCGACCAGCGGCGTTATTACGGCTGACACTTAAAGTGGAGCATGACACTTCCCCCGGCGAGTTGTGATTTTGTCGGAGGAAGGTAAGCGCTTGAAGTTACTACCCTAATTGTTGTATAATACAGCGTTGTGGCAACGGTTACGACAACGAACGGCAAGGGGGAATTGAATCTGCTGGGTACAGGTATTGCCCGCCCGGACGGCGCAAGGGAAACGATTCGGGCCGGATGTACCCCGAAAAGAATAGGAGTGGTCAATGGAAATTAAGAAAATTGGTGTCTGCGGTTGCGGGCTGATGGGTGCGGGAATCACCGAAGTGTCGGCCAAGGCCGGGATCGATGTCGTCGTCTGCGAGGTCAATGATGATTTTTTGGCCAAGGGACTGGCGCGGATCGACAAGTCACTCTCCCGCGCGGTGAGCAAAGGAAAACTCGATGAGGCCGGAAAAAAAGCCGTGCTGGACAAAATCAAAGGCACAACGAAGGTCGAAGACCTCGCCGATTGTGATTTGATTTGCGAGGCGGTTATCGAAAACCTCGACGAGAAGATCAAACTCTTTCAGCAATTGGACGGGATCGTGAAAAAAGAGGCGGTCTTCGCCTCCAACACCTCGTCGCTGTCGATCACCGAGATGGGCGCGGCCACGGGGCGGCCGGACCAGTTCTGCGGGCTGCATTTTTTCAACCCCGTACCGGTGATGAAACTGGTGGAGGTGGTCAAAACGGTGGATACTTCGGAGGCCGCATTTGCGGCAGCCAAGGGCTTCGGCGAGAAAGTCGGCAAGGTGGTTGTCTCGTGCAAAGACTCCCCCGGCTTTGTAGTCAACCGGCTTTTGGTCCCCTACCTGCTGGATGCCATCCGCGCTCTGCAGGACGGTGTAGCCACCAGGGAAGACATCGACAATGCGATGAAGCTGGGCTGCGGGTATCCGATGGGCCCGCTGGAGTTGACCGATTTCGTGGGGCTGGACACCACGTATTACATCGCCGAGATCCTCTTCGACGAATTTAAGGACCACCACTACGCCGCGCCGCCGCTGTTGAAGGCGATGGTCAAGGCCGGGTATCATGGACGCAAGGCCGGCCGCGGATTTTATGATTACAGCAAAAAGTAGGCAGGTGAAATGGAATACAAGAATATCAAGTATGCCAAAGACGGCGCGGTCGCCACGGTAACGATCAGCCGCCCCCAGGCGCTGAATGCGCTCAACGACGAGACAATTGCCGAGTTGGACCATTGCTTTACCGAAATCTCCGGCAATAAGGGTATCCGTTGTGTTATCCTTACCGGCGAGGGCGACAAGGCTTTCGTTGCCGGCGCCGATATCGGCGAACTGGCCGTCTGCGATGTCCGGGGCGGTCGCGCCAAATGCGAGCGCGGCCACGCGATGTTCTTTAAGATCGAATGTCTCCCACAGCCGGTGATCGCCGCCATTAATGGTTTTGCCCTCGGCGGGGGGTGCGAAATTGCCATGGCCTGTGATATCCGTCTCGCCTCGGAAAAAGCCAAGCTGGGGCAGCCGGAGGTCAATTTGGGCATTATCCCCGGCTATGGCGGAACGCAGCGACTGGCCCGGCTGGTCGGTACGGGCAAGGCCAAACAGATGATTTTCACCGGTGATTTTATCCCAGCAGCCGAGGCGCATCGTATCGGGCTGGTCGATGAGGTCTATCCCCCCGAGGAATTGATGACCAGGGCGAAGGAGATGGCGGAGAAGATTTGTACAAAAGGCCCGTTGGCGATTAAGGCCGCGAAGGAAGCAATCAATTTCGGCGTCGAGGTTGACCTCGAATCCGGGTGCACCTTTGAGGCGGCGCAATTCGCCCAGATCTGCGCCACCGAAGATAAAGTCGAGGGCACCAAGGCGTTTTTGGAAAAACGCAAAGCGGAATTTAAAGGGCGATAACACTTGATTATCGAAGATGACGAGGCCGGTAAATGAACTTTGAATTGACTGAAGACCAGGTCGCCGTGCAGGAAGTGGCCAGGGAATTTGCGGAAAAGAGGCTAAAACCCCGCGCCGAGGAATTCGATGCCGAAGCCATGTTTGACATGGCGCTACTCCGGGAGATGGGCGAACTGGGATTTATGGGGATAAACCTACCCGAGGAGTATGGCGGGGGCGGGATGGATGCCGTTTCGTATATGATTGCGACCGAAGAGTTGACCAAGGGCTGTGCTTCACACGCTGCGGCGGTGGGTTTGAGCAATTCCTTGTTTGGCTTTCCGCTGCTAACGTATGGGACGGAAGAGCAGAAGAAGAAATACCTCCCCGGCATCTGTTCCGGCGAAAAAGTCGGGGTATTTGCCCTCACTGAACCCGGGGCCGGTTCGGATGCCGCCAACCTGAGTACGACGTTTAAAAAGAAAGACGACGGATACGTTCTGAACGGAACCAAGATCTTCATCACTATGGGGGCAATGGCGGATAGTGTTATTGTTTTCGCCACATCCAAGAAAGGTTCCGGCCCGCGAGGGATTTCCGCTTTCATCGTCGATAAAGACACCCCGGGCTTCGAGATCGGCACCATCGAGAAAAAACTGGGATTGAAGGCGTCACCGACCACCGAATTGATCTTCAGCGATTGCGTGGTGCCCCAAGAGAACCTGCTCGGCAAGGAAGGACACGGCTTTCGGATCGCCATGGCTACGCTCGACGGTGGGCGAATCAGTTGCGGGGCGATGGCCGTGGGCCTGGCCCAGGCCGCGTTTGATATCGCATTGAAGTATTCCAAGGAACGCGAGCAATTCGGAAAGCCGATCTCGGCATTTCAGGCGATCCAGTTTCATCTGGCGGAAATGTCGGTCATGATCGAAAACGCCCGGATGGCGGTCTACCGCGCGGCATGGATCAAAGACCAGGGCAAACCATATTCCCTCGAAGCGGCCCAGGCCAAATTATATGCCTCGGAAATCTCCACCAAAGTGACTCATAAGGCCATCCAGGTGCTGGGTGGGTATGGATACATCCGGGAATATCAGGTGGAACGAATGTATCGTGATGCTCGGGTCACCGAGCTGTTCGAGGGGACCACGGAAATACAGAAACTGGTGATTGCGCGGCTCCTGCTAAAGTAATGCGGGGAGATGGAGATGCCGCCCGGTGAAAATACCGGGGATAGTCATCAAGTGTGATCCAGCAAGGTTATTGATAATACGATGACGGAGTTGACGTTTTTCGGTCGCGGCGGACAGGGGGCGGTAGTGGCCTCGGAAATCCTGAGTGAGGCGTATTTCCGTGACGGGTATTATGTACAAAGCTTCCCCTCGTTTGGGGTCGAACGGCGCGGGGCGCCGGTGACCGCGTTTTTACGTTTTGACCGGGATTTTATTTTCCTCAGGAGCATGATCTACCAGGCCGATTGCGGCCTGATCCTGGCCGCGGACATTTTACAGGCACCCACTTTCCGTCCATCGCTTAAAGACGACGCGGTGGTGGTGGTCAATTCCTCCGAGCTACCGGCAGGCCTGACTGGATTGCGGGTATTCTATGTCGATGCCGCCTCGATTGCATCCAGACACAAACTGGGCTCGATGGCCCAGCCGCTGGTCAATACGGCGATGCTGGGAGCTTTTGCCCGGGCGTATGGTAGTCCCGGACTGGAGAGTCTGTTGGGGGCCGTCGAGCAAAAAGTACCGGGGAACACAAAACAAAACCTGGAGGCGGTGCGGGACGCCTACGAATCGGTGAAGAATCTTGAGTAAGTTCGTCGCTTTCAAAACTGTCGATGACCTGCCGGAAATGGCGGTCAGCAGCGGCTCGATGAGTTGGAACAAGACCGGCTCATGGCGCTCATCCACACCGCTCCATCAAGATAAGACACCGCCCTGCAATTTTAATTGTCCTGCCGGGGAAGACATTCGCGGGTACATCGATTTACTCAAAAACAACAACATCACCGAGGCGTTTGAACTTTTGACTGCGGCCAACCCCTTTCCCTCAGTGTGCGGGCGGGTATGCTATCACCCCTGCCAGGCCAATTGTAACCGGCATGACTTCGATGTTGAGATACAGATACGGTTATTGGAAATGTTTATCGGCGATTGGGGTCTCGAGAACTATCACCCCCCTCCCCTTCCCGAAAAATCCGGGAAAAAGATTGCGATCATTGGCGCCGGGCCGGCGGGGCTGGCTGCGGCATATTATCTGCGACGGCAGGGTCTGACGGTAACGGTTTATGAGGCCGACGCGATGCCCGGGGGTATTCTGCATTATGGGATCCCCGGCTATCGACTGGACAAAACTCTCCTGCAATCGGAAATCAAACGGGTCATGGCGGGGCTCGAGTTTAAGCCCAACATGAGATTCGGCGCTGATTTCGATGTCGGCGCACTGTTGGATTTTGATGCGGTTTTCCTGGCCACCGGAGCACATGTCTCGAAGCAAATGAATATCGATGGCGAGGACATCCCGGGTGTTGAATCGGGCTTGGATTTTCTTAAAAGGATCAACTCCAGTGAGAAAATAAATCTGGCGGGGCAGGAAGCTATCGTTATCGGCGGCGGAAATACCGCCTGTGACGTTGCCCGCTCGGCGTATCGTCTGGGGGCCAGGGTTTCCCTGGTTTATCGCCGAACACAGCAGGAAATGCCGGCGTTCGCCGAGGAGATCGAGCAATTGAAGGCCGAACCGATCACCTGCGAGTTTCTCGTGGCGCCGGAACGAATCGTCAAAAGCGAGAACGGCAAGTTGGTCCTGACCGCCATCCGCATGAAACTCGGTGAGCCGGATGCCAGCGGCCGCGCACGGCCGCTGCCCATCGACGGCTCACAGTTTGCCATCACTGCCGATCGGATCTATGCCGCGATCGGTGAGGACCCCGATCTGTCGTTTTTCCCCGAAACGCAGAAAAAAGAAAATGGGGGTTTTGATTTTTCCGGGATAGATGCGCGATTGGCGCCAAAACTATTTGTCGGTGGTGATTTGTTACCCAATCCGCGCACTGTCCCCCATGCGGTGGGGTCGGGGCGGCTGGCGGCGGAGAAAATCGCGGCGTTCCTGCGGGGTGAATCATTATCAGCCAATAAAAATGTGGTAGAGATTGCCGGGCCGGAGGATATCAATTACCGCTACTTCACGCGGGTTAACAAGGTCAAATGGCAGACCGGGTTGGTAGTTGATGACCGAATCGCCGGAGAGGAAATGGCTACCGCCGAAGCCGGTCGTTGTTTTTCCTGCGGCGTGTGTAATAAATGCGACAATTGTTATAATTTTTGTCCCGACCTGGCGGTAATCAAATCGGCCGACGGCTACCAGGTGAACCTAGATTATTGCAAGGGGTGCGGAATCTGCGCCACCGAATGCCCGGGCGGGGCGTTGAGAATGCGGGAGAAATGAAAAAGGTCGTCTCCGGAAACGAAGCGGCATCGCTGGCGGTCAAGCTGGCGCGGGTGTCGGTGATCTCGGCCTACCCGATCACGCCGCAGACAACGATTGCCGAAAAGCTATCCGAGATTTGCGGCTCGGGGGAGTTGGATGCCCGCTTTGTCCGCGTCGAATCGGAGCACTCGGCGATGTCGACCTTGATCGGCGCGGCTTCCACCGGGGTGCGCACTTTCACCGCAACCTCGGCGCAGGGGCTGGCCTTGATGCACGAACTGCTTTTCTGGGCCTCGGGTGCACGGCTGCCGATTGTGATGGTTAATGTCAACCGGGCGATGGCGGCGCCCTGGACCATCTGGTGCGACCAGACCGACTCGGTCGCCCAGCGCGATACCGGCTGGCTGCAGTTTTACTGCTGGTCGAACCAGGAAATCATCGACAGCGTTATCTGCGCCTTCAAAATCGCCGAGGAACTGCTGGTCCCATGCATGGTCTGCTATGACGGATTTTTTATTTCCCATACTTTTGAACCGGCGGACATCCCCGACCAGAAGACCATCGATGAATTCCTGCCGCCCCGGCAGGCCGAAGACAAACTCGATACACAAAAGCCGCAGACGTTTTCCGGGGGCACTCTGCCCAACTATTTCATGGAGTTCCGGTACAAGCTTCAGCAGGCGTTTGAGAAAGCCCCGGCGGTCATCGAGCGCGTATATGATGAATTCGAGCAGGCCTGTGGGCGATCATATCGAAGTATCGAATCGTATTATGCCGATGATGCCAAGGTAATCCTGCTAGCATCGGGGTCAGCCGCCTCAACGGTATTGCATACCGTGAAAAATTTGCGGGAAGAGGGCCGAAAGGTCGGGCTACTGCGGATACGGCAGTTGCGGCCGTTTCCCGGCAACGAACTCCGGTCCCTGGTCGGACGGCAGCAACGGCTGGGCGTTCTCGACCGGAACCTCTCCCCCGGCACCGGCGGCGTGTTCGCCCAGGAAGTCCGCGCGGCGCGGCATCGCGATGGATGCGGCAATATGGTGTGGGAATTCATTGCCGGTCTGGGCGGACGGGACATCACGGTGGAAAATATTACGGAGATCTTCGATCATCTGGAAAACGGAACGGCTGAATCGTCGTCTATAAACTGGGTCGGGGTGCATAGATGAATATAACACCCATGGAAAAAATGACCGACTATGATTTTTGTGCGCAGCATGATTTGTATGGTCATATGGCCTGCCCCGGATGCGGCGAAAAGATCCTGCTCCGTCACCTGCTGGATGTGCTGGGGCCGGAGACGATTATCGTTTGCCCGGCGGGTTGCGCCGCAGTCACCGACGGTGTCTTTCCGCATTCGATTTCGCCGGTCCCGTTTTTACACGTGCGGTTGGACGCGACACCCGCCGCCGCCGGCGGCGTACGCGCAGGGCTGGATATGTCCGGCCGCAGCGAAACGACCGTCCTGGCGTGGGCGGGCGACGGCGCCACTTTCGATATCGGCATGGGAGCATTATCCGCCGTCGCCGAGCGCAACGAGAACATCCTCTACGCCTGTTATGATAACGAAGCGTATATGAACACCGGTGTTCAACGAAGTTCGGCGACTCCCTACGGCGGATGGAGCACAACAACTCCCAAAGGCCAACTGAAAGCGGAGCCCAAAAAAGACATCGGTGCGATAATGGCCGCGCACCGCATCCCGTATTTTGCCTCGTGTTCGCCGGCATTTTTGAATGATTTAAAAATGAAGGCCGCAAAGGCCCGTAGGATGAAGGGTTTTCGTTTCTTGCATCTTTTCTCACCATGCCCGCCGGGATGGAAGGCCGACCCGAAAGACGGCATTACGCTGGCGCGGCTGGCTGTCGAATGCAATATGTTCCCGTTGTATGAAATCATTGACGGTACTCGTTATCGATTGACGCACAAATCGCCGGGAAATCCTGTCGACGAATACTTGCAGCTTCAGGGAAGATTCAGATACTCAAGCGAAGATGACCATAAAATTATCCAAGCCGAAGCCGATCGTTTTTATACGCGGTTGGAATTGCTACACAACCGCAGTCGGGAAACAAAAGTCATCGGGGAGAAACCATGATCAGGAAATTATCGGGCAAATCCCTTATTTATGATTGGAACAAACAGGAAGATTTCGAGTTCCGCCACGTGAAAAACCTGCAGCTCGATGACGAGACCCTGCGCGACGGCCTGCAGTCCCCGTCAGTCACCGACCCCACAATTAAGGAGAAACTCGAGCTTCTGGAATTGATGGAGGAGTTGAAGATCGATTCGGCCGATATCGGGCTGCCCGGCGCCGGCCCCCGTGCCCAGGCCGATATCCTGGCGATGGCCCGGCATATCGGCAAAAATAAAATGAAAATCAAGCCGAATTGCGCGGTGCGCACGGCAATTGTGGATATCACACCTCTGGTTGAAATATCGCAACGGGTCGGCTATCCGATCGAGGCCTGTACTTTCATCGGTTCCTCACCAATCAGGCAATACGCCGAGGGATGGACGCTCGATGACATGCTACGATTCACCGATGAGTCGATCAGCTATGCCGTCGGGCACGGTCTTCCGGTGATGTATGTAACCGAGGACACTACGCGCGCCGACCCGAAAATTCTAACCAAGCTATTCACCGCCGCGATCAACGCCGGAGCGAAACGGATTTGCGTGTGTGATACCGTCGGCCATGTCACGCCCGTTGGTGTGTACCATCTGCTGAAGTTTGTCCGTGATTTGGTCCAGAAAGTGAATCCCAGGGTCAAGATCGACTGGCATGGGCATTCCGATCGCGGCCTGGCCATTCCCAATACCATGGCTGCCATTGCGCAGGGCGTTCATCGCATTCACGCCACGGCGCTGGGGATTGGCGAACGGGTCGGCAATACCCCGATGGATTTGTTGCTGGTCAATCTCAAGCTCGAGGGAATTTATCGGCGCGATTTAACCAAGCTGGCCCGTTATTGCCAACTGGTTTCCAAGGCCTGTGATGTTCCCATCCCGCCCAATTACCCGGTGATGGGCAAAGACGCTTTCCGTACCGGCACCGGTGTACACGCCGCCGCGATAATCAAGGCCCAAAACAAAGGTCATGACTGGTTGGCCAACCGCGTGTATTCCGGCGTTCCGGCGGAGATGGTGGGCCTCCGGCAGATTATTGAAATCGGGTTTATGTCGGGTGTATCCAACATTGTTTACTGGTTGAAAATCCGCGGCATCGAACCCTCGAAAAAACTGGTCGATGAGATATTCCGTGCCGCCAAACAACATAACCGCATGCTTACGGATGAAGAAGTTGAACAACTCGTGAAGTTCCAGACACACGAGGCAAGCGGCCTGGCTCTCGATACGCTTTCCGAGTGGAACAGGGAAATCGCCGCGAAAAAGAACGGTCGAAAGAAAAAGGCAAAAGAAAAGCATACCACCGGACGGAAACGACATTCACCCGGGAGCCAAAACCCCCGTTTGCGAAAGTAAAAAGAAAAACATGGGTCAGACAATCGCTGAAAAGATCATCGCCGACCACGCCGGTCTGGATTCGGTCGTACCGGGGCAGATCGTCAATGTTCCGGTGGATATGGCCATGGCCAACGAACTTTCGGCCGCCTTGTCGATCAAGGAACTGAATAAGTGGGGTGTGGACAGAGTTTTTGATCCCCGGAAAATTTGTTTGGTCCCGGACCATTTCACCCCCAATAAAGACCTCAATGCCGCGGCCATCGCCACCACCGTCCGTGAATTCGCTAACAAACACAACGTGCAGTGGTATTTTGAAGTCGGTCGCGGCGGCATCGAGCACGCCGTCCTCCCGCTGGAGGGGGTCATTCTTCCCGGCCAGATCATGGTCGGCGGCGATTCACATACCTGCACCGCCGGGGCAATAAATTGCCTGGCTACCGGCGTGGGGTCCACCGACATCGCCTGCGCCTGGGCCACCGGTGAGGTGTGGCTGAAAATTCCGACCTCGGCCGCCTTGTGTTATACCGGGAAATTGCGCCCGCATGTGTATGGCAAGGATTTGATTCTGTATACGTTGGGCGATCTGGGCACCGCTGGCGCGACCTATATGTCCATCGAGTATTTCGGGGATGTTTTCGACCGATTGCCGATGGCCGACCGGTTCACCATGGCCAACATGGCGATCGAGGCCGGCGGCAAATGCGGCATCTTCCGGTTCGATCAAAAGACGAAAGAGTTGGTCGAATCAACTCCCCGTTTTGCCGCCGAAAAGCCGGCCTACAAAACATTTGCGCCGGATGATGACGCGGAGTATGCGATCAGCCGGACATATGATGTTACGAAAATTGAACCGCAAATCGCCTGCCCGTTCTCGCCGGACAATGTTAAGCCGGTCTCGGAAATCAATGACGTGAAAATCGACCAGGTAGTCATTGGCGCGTGTACGAACGGTTGGTTGGAAGATCTTGAACGCGCGGCCGACGTCTTCCGCGGGCGGCGGGCACATAAAAACGTTCGGGCGATTATTATCCCCGGTTCCCAGCGCATTGCCCGCATGGCGCACGAATCCGGGTTGTCGAATATCTTTATCGACGCCGGGTGCGTGTTTTCCACTTCCACTTGCGGTCCATGTATCGGCGGGCATATGGGAGTACTGGATGCCAACGAAGTTTGCGTGTCGACGACCAACCGCAATTTTAAGGGCCGGATGGGACACTTAACCTCACAGGTATACCTGGCGAACCCGGCGGTGGCGGCGGCCTCGGCGATTATGGGTCGCATTGGATCGCCGGATGAATTATAATCAGGGAAAATGGTTATCGGCTGGTTGATTGATGAGAATCCTCAGGCAAAACAATTCGGGGCGACTGCAGGCGCGGGAGGGAACATGATCCTCAAGGGCAATGTTTATCGAGCAGGCGACAATATCAACACCGATGTGATCATGCCCGGCCGCTGGTGCCATCTGACCGACGAGGTCGAACTGGCCAAACATTGTATGGAGGACCACGACCGGGATTTTCTTAAAATAATCAAACCCGGTGACATTATCGTTGCCGACGAGAATTTCGGCTGCGGCTCCTCCCGCGAGGTGGCGCCGCTGTCGATTAAAGCGGTGGGGATCGCCGCGATTGTGGCGCGTTCTTACGCCCGGATTTTTTATCGCAATTGCATCAACATCGGGCTGCCGATTTTCGAGTCGCCGGACTGCGTCGCGGCGACCGAGCAGGGCGATGAGTTATCAATCGATGTTTTTGCCGGCAAGATTATCAACCACACCAAAGATAAAGAGTTTACCTTTGCCCCCTTTCCGGAGTTCATGAAAACGATCATGGACAAGGGCGGGTTGCAGGGCTGGGTGCTGGAGAAATTGCGAAAATGATATTGCCCATGATAAAGACAACGTTCAACGGGAGAAAATAGATTGTATAACTTAGCGGTAGTCGGCGGTGACGGTATCGGGCCGGAAGTTATCCGGGAGGCCTTGAAGGTCCTGAAGAAAGCGAGTGAACTGTATGGGTTTCAGTATCAGACGACCGAATACCCCTTCGGCTCGGAACATTACCTGAAAACCGGCGAGTTGATGCCGGATGGCATTTATGACGAATTCCGGCAACAGGACGCCATTTTACTCGGCGCAATCGGCGACCCGCGTTGCGAGGTCGGGCTAGTCGAACGCGCGGTGATCGCGGGAATTCGGTTTCAACTCGATTTATTTGTCAACCTGCGCCCGATCAAGCTTTACAGTGAATCGCTCTGCCCGATCAAGGGTAAGACCTGCGCCGATGTTGATTTCGTCGTCGTGCGCGAAAACACCGAGGATGTGTATACGGGGATCGGCGGGATCATGAAAAAAGGCACGCCCGATGAAATCGCCATCGCCAATATGGTTTTTACCCGCAAAGGGTGCGAACGGGCCACGCGATATGCTTTCGAGTTAGCAAAAGCCCGCAATAAAGACAAACGCGTGACGCTGGTCGACAAAGCCAACGCCATCCGCGCGCAGGATATCTGGACCCGCACGGTTGAGGAAGTCGGGCGCGAGTATCCCGATATCACCCACGACCATGCCTACATCGACGCGGCGTGTATGTGGATGATTAAAAACCCCGAATGGTTCGATGTCGTCGTCACGACCAATATCTTCGGCGATATTTTTACCGACCTCGGCGCAATGGTGCAGGGGGGGATGGGGATCGCCGCCTCGGGGAATATCCATCCGGGGCAAGTCTCAATGTTCGAACCGATCCACGGTTCGGCGCCGAAGTATAAAGATAAAAATGTCGCCTGCCCGATTGCGGCGATTATGGCGGCGCAAATGATGCTGGATTACCTCGGCGAGAAAAAAGCCGCAGCAGCCATCGAGGATGCGGTGATCGCGCTTTTGAAATCAGGCCGGATTAAATCACTCGATGCCAGGTCCGGCATCCCGACATCGGAGATGGGTGATTTGGTCGTGGTCGAGCTGGGAAAGGTTGACAAAAACGAAATCCATGCCTGATTCGGACTTATGTTGGATGATGGGATTAACGTCCGGACAGGTTTAATGACAGAGGAGGTCTGAAGATGGCGTTCGAAAAGTCTTATATTCCGTATGGCGGATACTGGAGCAGCCCGTTTGCCAAATGGCAGGGCAGCTTTGCCAATATGCACGCGCTGGAGTTTGCGGCCAATACCGCCCGAACATTCTTCGAAAAACGCAATATCGACCCAGGACGGTTTGAGAATTTATTTTTGGGGCTGACTATTCCGCAGTTGCAGTGTTTTTATGGCGGCCCCTGGATCGCCGGACTCATCGGCAATGGTGATATCACCGGGCCGGTGGTCAACCAGGCGTGCATCACCGGCGTAGTGTGTGTAAAAATGGCGGCGCAGGATATCGATGACGGCGTCGTGAAAACCAGTTTGGTGATCACCGCCGATCGCTGTTCCAACGGCCCGCATTTGTATTACCCGTCACAGACGGCGCCGGGCGCGACCGGCAAGTCCGAGGATTGGGTAATGGACAGCTTCGGCCGCGACCCCTGGGCCAAAGGCGCGATGATTCAGACCGCCGAGAATGTCGCCAAAGCGCATAATATCACGCGCGACGAGCAGGACGAAGTCACCCAGCGGCGGTTTGAGCAATACCAGATGGCTTTTGCCAATGACCGCGCCTTTCAGAAGAAATACATGATGCCCATTGCCATCGGCAGGGGTAAGCGGGCTAAAACCATCGATGCCGACGAAGGGATCTTTCCCACCACGTTGGAGGGTCTAAAAGGTCTCCGGCCGGTGATGCCCGAGGGTTCGGTGACCTTTGGTTCGCAAACGCATCCCGCCGACGGCAACGCGGGGATGGTCGTTACCACCAAAGAAATCGCCAATGAGCTTGCGGCAGATAAAAACATCGAGATTCAATTCATTGGGTTCGGCACCGCGCGCGTGGCCAAGGCCATGATGCCGACTGCGGTCGCTCCCGCCGCCAAAGCGGCACTGGCCGATGCCGGGATTTCAATATCCGACGTGAAAGCGATCAAGACGCACAACCCGTTTGCGGTGAACGACATTTATTGCTCCCGCGAGTTGGGTTGCGATATCAACGAGATGAACAATTACGGCAGCCCTCTGATCTGGGGCCATCCGCAGGGCCCGACGGCGCTACGCGTGTTGATCGAACTGATCGAAGAATTGGTGGCCAAGGGCGGCGGATATGGCCTGTTCGGCGGCTGCGCGGCTGGGGATACGGCGGCGGGGTGTGTGGTTAAAGTGTCTGGGTAGTTAAGTCTGCGGTGTATTCCGCGGGTTTTTGAGATAATCCAAATAGTCCCACAGCAGAGCTGTGGGGCACCGGGGGTACAACTATGAATAGTGAATTACTAATACTCACTATTATTGCGGCTGCTATTGGTAGTTTCCTTGGCTCCTATTTCAAAGAGAAGGGCAAGAATCTTGCCACAAAGGAAGATATTGGCGAAATAACGAAAACGGTCGAATCCATAAAGACAGAGAATGCCAATCAATTGGAATTATTCCGGCAAGAAAACCGAATGTCTTTGCAACAGCTCGATCAAACCCATCAACTAAGTCGTGCAGCATTGGATCAACGGCTGGCAGCTCACCAAGAAGCCTATGCATTGTGGTGGAATTTAATGGGGTGTGTGCATGACGAAAACAAAGTCTATGATATGGTCGTGAAATGTCAGGACTGGTGGGCTAACCATAACCTCTACCTTAGCGAGAAGTCACGTGACGCATTTACCCGTGCTTACAGCGCTGCGCATTCGCATAAAGACATTGTCCGAGCGTGGCAGAGGGGTGGAGACCGTGACGAAGATAATAAACGGGTCTTGGATAACTGGGATGTAATTGAGCGCGCAGGCAGAATTATTACAGAAGAAGTGAAATTACCCAGTTTCATTGACGTTAAATACAATCCCTTTACCGGTAAGAAAACAGAGGCAATGTAACCATCTAACCTGGCGCTCCACGGTTTGCAGTCGGTTAAGATTTAAGCGAAAGGAATTAATCATATGCCAAAACAATGGAAAGTATACCTATCCGGAGAGATTCATTCGAAGTGGCGGCAAAAGATAACTGCGGCGATGAAGAAAGCGAAACTGCCGATTGAGTTTTTCTCCCCCCTGACCCGACACGCCGACAGCGACAACTGCGGCGCGAAAATCCCCGGGGCTGAACAGGTAAAATTTTGTGCGATCATAAAGTTCCCGTAGGTCGGGTTCCGATGTGAGCGGAGCGAGGGTGAGAAACCCGACATCTCGGCTACATAACCCTGTCGGGTTTCTTGATCACTTCGTGATCTGCGGAACTCGACCTACTGAGATTGGATTTGTTAATCACGACTTTTATCACAGCCTCAGGACGTACGCCAACCGCACGTGGGGGCAGCTCAGCTTCACTTTGGGTGATATATCGGTTTTTAGACTTGGATTTTGGGCGGTTTTAACAATAATTGGATGACATGGACAACTTCGAAAAGATCAAGATGCATAAGCGGCCGACCGGAATCTCAGTCCTGGCCATTTTGTTCGTCATTAGCGGGACGGGAATATTGATTCTTCAGATTCTTTTTGTTCGGAGGTTTGGGGAAGTATCGGAGATGATTGGTGTAAGTCCCTGGTACTACTATTTGTCAGTGGGTTATCTGGGGTTGCTTTACTTATTTTCCGGCATTTTGATGTGGAAAGGAGATCGACGGGGTTGGTGGCTCGGCGCGTATTCTCAACTCTACGGGATTCTGCGCAGTGCAAACGTCCTGCTGACAATTCCCAGTCTTATCGAGCAGTATGGGATGCCTAGCGCGGACATCAGTACTCATTATACCAAGCATTTAATACGGATTGTTCTTTATTTGTTGATATTTCTGTATTTTTATAAAACAAATGTTCTGGCGTACTTTGGTTTGACCGGCATTTCCCGTGCAAAAAGCGCCGCCTACCTCATTGGTGTGATCGTCGTGACGGCGGTTATCGGCATGGTTGGCTCATTATTTTGAACCAAAAGTCCCAAGGTATAATTTATTGAGTATGACCAGGGCAATTTAGGTGACTGAGGCCGAGACATGGATAACTTCCGTTTCCATATCCCCACCAAGATTATTTACGGCGGCGGAGAAATACAAAAATTCCACGACCACCTCTCCCCTGCCCACCGCCGTATTCTAATTGTCACCGACAAAGGTGTCGCTACGAAAAGCGGGGCGATGGATAGGTTGCGGCCGCAGTTGCAGGATCGGGCGGTTTTCGTTTTTGATGATGTGGAAGAGAACCCGTCCCTGGGGCTTGTTGAACGGGGCGGGCAGTTTGCCAGAGATCGCCAAATTGATCTGGTCGTGGGCCTTGGTGGTGGGTCGAGTATGGATGCGGCCAAGGGGATTGCGCTTTTGGCGACTAATGAGGGGCGGATGATTGATTATATGCAGGGAAAACAGTTTGCAAATGATCTCCTGCCCATTGTCTGTATCCCGACCTCATCCGGCACCGGTAGCGAAGTCACGCCGTATGCCGTCTTTACCGATCCCGATTTGCACACCAAGGGCGGATATACGCACGATAAATTATTCCCGATATTTTCCATTATTGATCCGGAATTGACCTACTCGATGCCCGAACCGGTGGTGGTCAATACCGGACTTGACGTCCTGACTCATGCGATCGAGGCCTATCTGTCAACCGAATCATTTGCGCTCAACGATCTGCTGGCGTTGCATGCGGTTGAGATAGTCATCGACAATCTTGAGCAGGCCTGCCAAAAAGACAAGCCGGCGATGAACAATATGGCTTACGCCTCGACGCTCGGCGGGATGGTGATCGCCAATGCCGGGACGATTTTGCTGCATATTATGGCGTACCCCTTGACGGTGTTTCACGATGTCCCGCACGGCAAGGCCAATGCGATCCTGTTGCCGGCGTTTATGGCCTTCATGGAGGAACGATCGCATATCCCGGCAAAAGTCCGTCGTTTAATTGAAATGTTCGATCAGATGGGCGGAATAGAGGAATTCATCCACAACCTGGGCATTTCCACCCGTCTCGCCGATTATGGTGTTGAAGAAGCGGAATTGGATACCTTCGTGCAGAAAACCATCGTCAAAGATGATATAAAGATCACGCCGGCGGCGATCTCCGCGACTGATATTTTGACTATCTACCGCAATGCCCTGTGATTTATTAAATTCTTGCTGAAACTTTCCGGTATTAATCACGTCATAAGTATGAATTGGGCCATGGGAAATCGGCGGTATATGATACCTACTGCGCAACAGACCATGCACAAACGGCGCTTTGGATTACACAAATTGCGTTCCCTCTGGCGTGGCACGCGACGAATTGTGATCACGATAGTCGGGATAACTGTAATTACTATTGGCGTATGTCTGTTAGTCCTGCCCGGTCCCGGATTACTGGTCATCTTCGGCGGCGTGGCCGTCCTGGCGCTCGAATTCGCCTGGGCGCGGCGGATTTTGCATCGCTGTCGCCAAGTCGGCGCGGCAATCGTGCGGAAAAAAGAGGCCAAATAAGCCAGAGTTATATTTGCCCCACCAAGACATAGTCTTAGAAATCCTGACCAAGGTCAGGGTCACGCCTGCCAGATCAAAAACCACGATAATAATTTATCGATTCTGCTTGACCGCCGCGGTCGCCTTGTTGTATAATTAGAACGAACGTTCGATTTATTCTGGCGTACGGGAGGCGCAGATCGTGATGGCGACGACAAAAACATCAAAACCAGAGCGGCGCAACAGCCAGTACGAGAAACGGTTATCCTCGATACTTAAAGCGGCGTCCAAAACCATCGCGCGTGACGGGTTTGAGGGTGCGACGGTGCGCAAGGTCGCCGCCCGGGCCAAAATTAACCTCTCCGGAATTTACTACTATTTTTCCGGCAAGGACGAGCTGCTCTTTGCCCTGCAACGCCATACGTTTTCGACGCTGGTCGCCACGCTGAAAAAGCGGCTGGAGAAATGCGCCTCCCCGGAGGAAAAACTCCGCGCGGTCATCGACAACCACTTTGAATTTTTCGTCAGCAACATGGACGATCTCAAAGTCTGTGTCCATGAAATCGAATCGCTTTCCGGGAAATACTATCGCGAGGTCCTGACTATTCGGCAGGAATATTTCCGGATCGTTCGGCAGGTCGTGACTGAATTCTCGGGCAAATCGAAAAATCAGGCCAACCTGGCCGCGTTATTTTTATTCGGCTCACTCAATTGGGTGTACATGTGGTACGACGCGGAAAAGAACCCCGACATCAAAAAGTTGTCCCAGCGGTTGTTGAATATATATCTCAACGGAATCAAAGCGGCATAATTACCATAGGAGGCGTATGTTTACTCAATTTTTCAACTGGTACGACCATCGGCATGATTATGCGCGGGAGTGGCTGGCGAAAACCGGCGGCGAGGTGGTCGGCTGTTTCTGCAGTTATGCCCCGGAGGAATTAATTTACGCGGCGGGTTGCCTGCCGTTGCGGATGCTCGGTTCGCACGAGCCGCAGGATGTCACCGAGCCCCATATTTTCGGCATGTTCTGTCCGTTCTGCCGTGATGTTTTGGCGCAGGGATTAAAGGGCCGGTATGATTACATGAAGGGTATCATGATTTCCCAATCGTGCCTGCACCTGCGCCAGTCGTTTACGTCCTGGGAGAACCATGTGCCGGTGGATTTCTCTTACTATTTGCCCTTTCCGGCCAAAGTCCAGACCGAACATGCCCGGCCGTATTTGAAAGCCGAATTCGCCAAATTTAAAGAGGCCCTCGAAAAATGGACCGGCAAAACGATTGACGATAATTCCCTGCGGGAAGTGGCGGAGTTATATAACGAAAACCGGCGGCTGATGCGCGAAATCTATGCCCTGCGCCATGACCCCGATCCGCCGTTGACCGGACTGGAGGCGATGGTGATGGTCGCGTCGTCGTTTTTCGTCGACAAAAAAGATCACAACGCCGAACTTAAACGCATTCTGCCGGAATTAAAATCGCGAAAATTGGACCGGGAAACCGGCGCACGGCTGATGATTATCGGGTCGGAGGACGACGACACCGAATTCGTCAAGATGGTCGAATCGGTGGGCGCCACGATTGTCGCCGATGACCATTGCACCGGGTCGCGGTATTTCTGGAATTCGACCGAGTTCAACGGCGAGCTTTTGCAGGATATCACCAATCGATATATCGACCGTCCCCCCTGCCCGTCGAAAGACTGGGAGGAACGCACGCGCTTTCCGCACATTTTGCGGATGGCCAAGGACGCCAAAGTCGACGGCGCGATCGTGATCCAGCAAAAATTCTGCGACCCGCATGAATGCGATATGCCAATTTTGAAAAAATATCTCGAGGACCACGATATCCCCAGCTTGTTCCTGGAATTTGACGTTACGGTGCCGCTGGGACCGTTCCGCATTCGGGTCGAGGCGTTTTTGGAGATGGTCGGTGAAGAGGACCTGTTTTAACCGTCCGGCACAGGCAAGGAGAAATAATGGCTGAATATAAAACAGAACCGCTCAAATGCTGGAAAAAAGCCAAAGAACTCCGGCTGCAATACTACAAGGATTATCAGGAGGCGCACGATAAGGGCGGCCTCCGCTGGACCGGTGGGGCGTGGGCTTTCGACGCCATCCCGGCCGGCCTGGGCCGTGATGTGTACAACATTACCGGCGAACCGTACGGCGCCTCGATCGCCTTTGACCGGTCGCTATCCCAGGAGTGCCTGGAGGCGGCGGAAGCGAAGGGCTGGGCCCGTGATTTGTGCAGCTATATGCGCAATTATTGGGGCTCGATGTACCTCAACAAGTATGCGTTCGGCGGTGAGTACCCCAAACCCGATTTTTGTTTCCAGGACCACATCTGTTGCTCCCACGCCAAATGGTATCAACATGTGGCCGAGTACAAAAACATCCCATATTTCTGCATCGATGTTTCGGTCGGGTCGTACGAGGACCTCGATGAAAACCGGCTGATGTTTGTAGTCAACCAGATGCACGAGGCGATTGAATGGCTGGAAAAGACCACCGGGCGGAAATTCCAGGATGAATTGTTGATCGAGGCCGTGGAAAACGAACAACGTTCCACTGCCGTCTGGGCCGAGGTATGCTGTTTGAACATGGCCAAACCGGCGCCGCTGGATGAAAAAACGATGTATTCGCTGTATGTCCACGGCACGTTGTCCAAACATACCCAAGAAGTCGCTGATTTTTACGAGGAACTCCGCGATGAAGTTAGATACCGCGTGGAAAACAACATCGCTGCGTTGGCCAACGAGCGTTGCCGTTTAATGTCTGATACCCAGCCGCCCTGGGGGTTTTTAAAAGTCTTTCGTTATCTCGAAAAGTACGGCGCGATCTCCATCGGCTCGCTTTACACGTTCGGACTGATCGGTCTGTGTGAGACCAAACCCGACGGGACATGGGGGCCGAAGACCACCTCGATGCAGCGGGGGGAGAAGATCACCACGCGCGACCAGGCATTGCGCATCCTCGCCGACTGGAACCTAGCCAAACCCGAATGGCAGCATTTCTACAGCCCGAACCTCAAAACCGAGATGATGATGCAGATCGTCAAGCAATGGCAACTGGACGGCGTGATGTTACATCTCAATCGCGGCTGTGAGGGGTTGTCCTGCGGCATCATGGAAAACCGCCTGGGCATCGCCAAGACCGGGACGCCGGTGATGACGTTCGAAGGCAATATGGGCGATGAGCGCGAGTTCGATGAAAAACGGGTGATGGCGCGCATTGATTCATTCATGGAAACACTCGAGCTGCAAATTCAGGATACCGCGGCGACAGCGTAATCGAAGCACCCGCGTCGAAAAAGGAGAAATAATGCTTACCGCAGGAATCGATATGGGGGCCAAGTTCATCAAAGTTCTATTGCTCAAAGATGGAGAAGTAGTGGCGCGCACGCGGGAACTGGCGGGCTTCGAACCACTGACGGCGGCCGAAAAGGCCTTCCACGCCGCGTTATCACAGGCCGGAGTGGCCGAGAGCGACATAACAAAGGTTATGGCGACCGGCGCGGGCCGGAAAAACGCGCCCAAATCTTCCGCTTCGATCACCGAGGTGACTGCCGCCGCCAAAGGTATCAGACATCTTTATCCGCAAGTGCGCACTGTCATCGATGTCGGGGCTGAGGAGGGCCGGGCGGTTAAATGCAATGAAGCCGGCAAAGTCGATGATTTTGCGATTAATGATAAATGCGCGGCCGGGGCGGGGTCGTTCACCGAAACGGTGGCCCGCGCGCTGGAGGTACCTTTGGAAGAATTCGGCCAACTTTCCCTGCAATCGTCCAAAGCCATCCCGATGAATGCCCAATGTGCGGTGTTCGCCGAGAGCGAGGTTGTCTCGCTGGTTCATGCCAAGACACCGAAGTCCGATATCGCCCGTGCCGTGCATGATGCCATCGCCAGCCGTATTGTATCGATGGTGCGGCGGGTGGGGATCAACGATGATGTCGCTTTGATCGGCGGGGTTTCGAATAATCCCGGTTTTGTCGATGCGCTCAGCCGGGGATTGGAGACTAAAGTTACCGTTCCAGAACATGCCGAATACATTGGCGCCCTCGGGGCCGCGCTGATCGCCGGGGAAAGGAGCAACTGATGGCCGAAGAAAAAAAAGAATTCTGGCGGTGGAAAGAATACAACTGGCATGATGAAAATATCAACCCGCAGGGGGCCGAAACAATCACCGGCGGTGTGGATGTCGGCTCGGTCAGTTCGCAGGCGGTGATAATGGTCGACGGCAAAGTGTATGCCTATTCCAACATGCGCACCGGCTCGGACAGTCCGGACAGCGCCCGCAATGCGATGAACTGGGCGCTGGAGGGTACGCCGCTGACCATGGATAGTTTTCATTATATCGTGGGGACCGGGTACGGCCGGGTGAACGTCCCCTTTTCCGATCGCGCGATTACCGAGATCGCCTGTCACGCGCGCGGCGGGAACATGATGTACGGTTCCAGCGTCCGGACCATCCTCGATATGGGTGGGCAGGATTGCAAAGTGATTCACTGCGACCAGCGGGGCAAGGTCACCAATTTCCTGATGAACGACAAATGCGCCGCCGGGACCGGCCGGGGGATGGAAGTCTTTGCCGACTTGCTGGCGGTATCCATTGAAGACGTCGGGGAGTTATCGCTGGAGGTGGAGGAGGAGCCGCCGCCGGTGTCGTCGACTTGTGTGGTGTTTGCCAAATCGGAGGCCACTTCTCTTTTGCGTGACGGTTGGTCTAAAAGCAAGGTACTCGCGGCCTATTGCTCGGCCATGGCGCACCGGATTTATACCCTGCTGGAACGCATCGGCGTGGAGAAGGATTTTGCGATCACCGGCGGGATTGCCAAAAACTCCGGCGTGGTCACGCGGCTGGAAAAAGAAATTGGCTTTGAATCATTAAAATCGAAATATGACACTCAAATCGCCGGAGCGGTGGGTGCGGCGCTGTTTGCCAAAGCGCTGGTGGAAAAACAACGGAAAAAGGCGGCCGCGCAATGAAAGCCAATTACGGATATATGGACGGCAGCGGGGAGTTTTTTATCACCATCGACACCGACTCATGTATTGAGTGCGAACATCATGGTTGCATACCCGCTTGTCCGGTGGACATGTTTGAGATTATTGTCGATGACTATGACGATGAAGTCGCCGCAATTAAGGAAGACCTCCGCAAGAAAGTGAAATACGACTGTGGCCCGTGCAAACCGGTCTCCGACCGGCCCCCGCTGCCGTGCGTGACGGCGTGTACTCCGGGAGCAATTACTCACTCGTGGTGAGGAGCAGTGCGGTGTTGAAACTCCTTATCGACGGACAAAGTATTGAATGCCCCGAGGGGACGACTATCCTCGAAGCCGCCGATGCCGCCGGGATATACATCCCACGGTTGTGCGCACACCCGGATCTCGGTCCCGCCGGTGAAGTACAATGGTCGGCGGCGATTTGGCAGGGCAAGGTACAGATTACCGGCGATAACCCGAACGAGTCGGCCGGAGAAGAGGGCCGTTGCAATCTCTGTTTGGTGGAGATCGAGGGAAGACCCGAACCAGCCAATGCCTGTTCCACCATTGTTGATAGGGGTATGATCGTCCGCACCGACACTGCGGATATCGTGCAACGTCGGCAGCGGGCGCTGGCGAGAATTCTTGCGACTCATCCCCACGCTTGTCTTACCTGCGCACAAAGGGAAGGGTGCAGCCGGACTGATTGCTCAGCTAACGTTCCGGTTGACGAACGATGTTGCATTCTGCTCGGACATTGTGAACTGCAGAAAGTCAGCGAGTATATCGGGATTCCCGGTGATACGCCGAAATACGTTCCCCGGGGCCGGCCGGTGATTACCGATGAACCGCTTGTCGAACGGGATTTCAATCTTTGTATCGGTTGTCTGCGCTGTGTGCGCGTGTGCCGCGATGTCCGTCGTGCGGATGTCCTCGGCGCGGTCGGCAAAGATGATCGGGTTTGGGTGGGCACGGTCCGCGGCGGCAATCTTGGAGAGGCCGAATGCCGTTTTTGTGGGGCCTGCGTGGAGGTTTGTCCCACCGGCGCGTTGAGGGATAAAGAGGGCACGGGTATGGTACGCCGTGATTCGCCGTTACCCTGCGCGGCTCAGTGTCCCGCCGGGGTGGATATCCCGCGGTATCTCCGACTGGTGGCGGAGGGCCAAAATAGTGAGGCCGTGGAGTTGATTCGCTCACGTGCTCCATTACCCGGTGTCCTGGGGTATGTATGCTTCCACCCCTGCGAGGAAACCTGTCGCCGGGGAGATATCGATGAACCGGTGGCCATATGCGCGGCTAAACGATTCGCTGCCGACCATGCAGGGAGCAGCCCGCTCATTGAAAAACAATCGGATACCGGCAAACGGGTAGCGATTATCGGTTCAGGACCGGCCGGATTGTCCGCGGCGTATTTCCTCGCGCTCTCCGGCCATCAAGTCGAGGTTTTTGACCGCGATGATCGACCGGGCGGCATGCTACGCCATGCCATCCCCGATTACCGGCTGCCGCCCGAGATCCTTGATCGTGATTTACAAGTCCTGAAAGACATCGGTGTAGTTTTTCAGATGAATCGACAACTGGGTGATGGGTTCCGGATCGATAATTTTAAAAATCAGGGTTTTGATGCGGTACTGCTCGCGGTCGGCACATCAAAGAGCAAGTCCCTCCCGATTGAGAACGCCGAGTTAGACGGCATCTATCCCGGTCTGGAATTCCTGCAATCAGCGAAGCTACACCGTCAGCCCACACTCACCGGAAATGTGGTGATCATTGGCGGGGGGAATGTCGCTATCGATGCCGCGATGACCGCGCGGCGGTTGGGCGCCGCGGAGGTCCATTTGGTCTGCCTCGAATCGCGCGATCAAATGCCCGCCCACGAATGGGAAATCGAGCAGGCAATCGAGGAAGATATCACGATTCATCCCTCCTGGGGACCGCAACGGTTTACCGCGCAAGACGGCCGGATTTCCGGTGTTGATTTAATTCAATGTACAAAAGTGTTTGATGATCAAGGTCGCTTCACTCCGGAGTTCAATAAAAACGAAACGAATCACCTTAATGCCGATGCAGTAATCGTCACTATCGGGCAGGAAGTCGAGCCGGATTTATTTAATGGTTCGCTCGCCGGACAAAAGGGACCGGGCGGCACGATAAAAGCCGATGATTATGTTGTCAATCCCGATGGTCTTTTCGCCGCCGGTGACGCCGTCCACGGCCCGACATCGGTGATCGATGCGCTGGCTGACGGCCGTCGCGTTGCGGGAATAATCGATAAATACCTCGGCGGTCAGGGTCTTTTCGACGCCACCCCTGATACGACCGAGTTTGATGATCCCAAGCTTTCCACAAACGCTGAATCAATCCAACGTCCGCGCCAAAAACCGCAAACGGCCGATCCGCAAAGCCGCATAACATCATTTGACCTCATCGAAAAAACATTGGACGAATCCTCAGCGCAGGCCGAAGCGGGCCGCTGCCTGGAATGCCATCTGCGACAACTAATCACCCCGGTAATCCTGCCCCCGGAAAAATGGCGTCCATTGACCGAGGAAGAAATCATCCAGGTCCCCGAAACCGCAGGCGTTTTTCAGTTGCTCGGTGCCGAAAAAGCGGTATTATGTATCACCGGAACGGCCAACCTCCGGGAGAGTCTACAAGATAAGCAGGCCGATCCGGGTACGGCAGCATTTTTCATGGTTGAGGAAGACCCGATGTACACCAAGCGGGAAAGCGAGTTGATCCAGCAGTATTTGCAGGAGCACGGGGAAATGCCGGGCGGCGCCGGCGGCGATGATGATTTGGATGATTTGTTTTGATGCTATTTATTGGCTGATTTCTAATCGCCCGAACATATGTCCTTGAGGAAAACACGATGAAACTTTCTAAGACAGACTGGGCCGAACTAACCCCTGACAATTTTGAAAAGTTATGTTCGGATTTACTTTCATATCTTGGGTTTAGCAATGTACTTCGATTAGGCGGAAGTGGGGATAAAGGACGAGATATTATCTGTCGCCGTTCTGTGGAACTAAATCCGAGTGTTGTACTTAATTTGAATTGGGTCGTACAGTGCAAACATTGCTTTGGCGGCCTCAAGAAATCTCACATATTGGATGATTTGGCCAAAGCTTCAGAACACTCCTTTGATCTTTGGATGTTGATGACTACGGCTAACATCACCGCCAGTTGGAGAGACTGGTTTGAGGAATTATCACGCAATAAACGGTACTCATTCCGTATCCACTATATGGATCGGCAGGTATTAGAACGTTTATTGGCCCAATACCCTAAGGTTTTATCCAAATATTTTCCGGACAAACTAGACGCTTCAGAACAAGTGTTAGTATCAGCCATATCAATGATGTCAGAACAGCAATACGATAAAGCGATCCAAATACTACAAAACGGTGATGATAGTTCGAATCCGCGGTTTTCTTATCTCTTAGCATGTTGTTATTCAATGGTTGGCGGCTATTCTATGGACAAAGAGGCTAATGGTGTACGTTCCCTCGGTTATCTCGCCGAAGCATTCGAAAGAGGTTATATTGATTACCTCTCCAATCGGTTTGCTTGGCCGAATGACAAATCGTTATTTGAAATACATAGAGATCCGGAATTACGATTCATCAAACAGCACAAACCCCAGCATTTTAATTCCATAGTTCCTCCGCCGAAGGCGGCATCAGGTGGCTCTTGTTTCACCTCAGATACCTTAATCCGAATATCTTATGATACTTTAGCACGAATCTCGCAAGTTCGACCCAATCAAGAAGTGATATCGCGTATCGATGCAGGGGTAATACGATATTCCAGAGTACGACGCGTCTTCGTGAGTATAGCGGATACTATAATATTAATCAACTCTGATCTTAAGACAACATTCAATCACCGAATACACACAATGAATGGGTGGCGAAGAGCCGGAGAACTGACAATTGGAGATTTCGTCACAACAATTAATGGACCACGGGTGATTTCTTTGATTAGATATGAACATGGTCCGACACAAGTTTACAATATAATCCTTAACGGAATCCCTACTTACTATGCTAATAACTATCTAGTACACAACAAATTCGAGGTTGTATAATGAGACTCTCAAAACCCTGATCGACACCGATTCATCCCTGGTCCAGGCTCTTTGGTTGCGTAGGAATAAGTAACGCTGTGTGGGCGGCAGATGTCCACGTTTGCCCCTCAGCGACAATGTGGCCATTATGTTTAGGAGTACAACACAATGAAAACCACCATCATCTACGACAACGAATCCCGCCGCGAAGACCTCAAAGCCGATTGGGGCTTCTCCTGCCTGGTTGAGGCGCGCGGTAAGAAGATTATATTTGATGCCGGCGAAGCTGGCAGAAGTTAACTGTGCGTGTCAACCGCCCCCCGCTGCTCCGCGCGGGACAGGAGGGCGGTTGACCTACTCGGGATTATAGGTCCAGCAGTGGTCGCAGTGCGGCGCGCCGTCGGCGAGCGTTTGCGTACGGGTCATCGTGATTCCCGCATGGATCTTTTGGCAGGTGGTATAATCGGTGTCACAGTACAGCGGCACAAAATCCTCAAGCCCGTGGGCTTTGAATATGTCGAGGAATGCACACCACAGGTATTTGATCTTCACCATGTTCTTATCGTGCGCATCGATCGAATACTGTTTGTCATCCGCGAATTGTATCACATCATCCCGAAACTTTTCCCATCGCTTCTCCGCCGGAATATCATCAAATGCGGCAACGAAACGGTCATCGGCATATTTTTCGAGCGTGACTTTGGCCAGTTCCCCGGCCTTATCCCGGCCATAAAGCTCAATGGCCGATTGCAGAGCGAAAATCAGCGGCTTTAACTCCACGAACCGGACTTGGTAGATGTCGTCTTTGTTCACGATGTTTATGTCCATACTCCCGGTACTGGTTTTTTGCAGTATTCACAGCGACCGTTGATAATATGAAATTCCCTGATCAGATAACCGTACCGGCCAATAACTATCTTGCCGCATGATCCGCAGTAGGTACTCTCCCGCCGGTGGCCGGGGACGTTACCGATGTAGACATATTTCAATCCGGCAGCGGTGGCAAGATCACAGGCCATCTCCAAAGTGGGTACGGGGGTGGGCGGCAGGTTTTTCAACAGGTAGGTGGGATGGAAACGCGTGAAATGAATGGGGACGTCGGGGCCGAGATTGGCCATGATCCATTGGCATAATTCCGTGAATTCCTTCTTTGAATCATTCAAAGTCGGCACAACCAGATAAACGATCTCCTCCCAGAGTCCCTGCTTTTTAATGGTGACCAGCGCATCCAGCACGGGTTTCAATTCACCGTGCACAATGTCGCGGTAATATTTTTCAGAAAACGACTTCAGATCGACTTTGATCGCATCGAGCCGGCCGCACAAATCGACCAGCGGTTTTTCCTTAATATGCCCGCCGGTAATCATCACGTTGCGCACGCCCCGCTCCCGCCCGAGTTTTGCGGTATCATACATATATTCGTAAAATATAATGGGTTCAGAGTAGGTGTAGGCAATGACCGCCGCATCGTTGCGGATCGCCCCCTCGACAACCATCGCGGGCGAAAGTTCGACATTGCGGGTTTGTTCGGGCCGGAATTGCGAGATATCCCAGTTCTGGCAGAACTTGCAGTTGACATTACAACCCGCGGTGGCGATCGAAAACGCCAGTTTCCCGGGCAGGAAATGAAACAGCGGTTTTTTCTCGATCGGGTCGACATGCACCGCGCAGGGCAAACCGTAGACAAGTGTGTAATACGTGCCGGCGCGGTTTTCGCGCGTTCCGCAATACCCGCGTTCCAGGTCGCCGACCCGGCATTCACGGGGACAAATCTTGCAGATGATCTCGTTGTCCTCGAGTTTCTCGTAATACCAGGCCTCGACCTCGGAAAGTCGCGCGGTCGGTTGGAGGGTCAGCGCGTTGCCGACCTGGGCCAACACATCAGCAGCGCCGCCCGGACCGCCCGCGGCACAAAGTCCGCCCGTGGCCACGGCAACCCGGCAAAAATCCCGCCGCGAAAGCGGCAGGAGCCGCCCGCTTATCCTGCCTTTTCGACTAACTCGATCTTTTCCCATGATGCGTTGCCCAGGGCATAATTTTTACTTGCCGCTACTTGCAGCCACTCCGGGTATCTTCCCTCCCGTTTAAGCGGCTTTTTGCCATGCTCGTGGCGGATTTTCTCCAGTATGGACAGCGCGACAAAATCCACCGCCACCGGGTCACTCCCCAGGATCAACCCGCCATAGCGCTCGATGAATCCAGGATTATACGCCGGCCCGCCGTGATATTGCACGATCAGGCAATCCATGATTATCAATTTGTTTTTATCGCGAATTTCCGGGAGCGAGTTGATGTCCGCGACGTGCGGGTTACAATGATTGTCGTGATATTTATTCGGGTTGTGGACCGCGCCGTAATAGTTTTTCATTCCCCCCGCCAGACCGGCAAGATTGTGGTCCTTGAGAACCGGGAGATTGATGTTCACATCGACACCAAGCAGGATATTGGAAAGCAGCGAGCCGATCGAACCGACGGGATAAAGTCGGTTCGAATACCCTACGCCGACGGCATCGGTACCCAAACAGCGCGGCCCGGATTTGAACATGTTCGCCGTATACCCCGCGCGTTTGAGTTCATCGGTAGTGCGCTCCCAGACCGTAATACCGTCCCCTTTGATCCCGGCTTTTTGCAGTTGTTCAATCAATGAGGTAACCAGCAGGGGCTGAGTGACCGCCACCCGCTTGGCCAGACAGTTGACTTTAATCCCCACCCGGTGTTGAGGTTGGACATAGCCGGCCAGCGCCGTAGCGGCGTCTTTTTTCCCGCCCAGCGTTCGCAATCCGAACTGGAGGAGGTTATCGATCGCGGCGGCGTCTAGCCCACCGGATTTATCAAATACTTTGCCCGAGCGGACGACGATTATTTTTGATTTCCCAAGCGGCATAGTATATTTCCCCCGGTGGAATTTGCCGCCGGAGGACAAATGCTATATTTCAACCACCAATTTATACACGTCCCCTAGCGGGACGAAACAGTTTTTTGCAGGAGGGATCTTATGAAACGGATAAAAAGGACCAAACGGGGCGCAGGATGGGGCCAACTGCTTGCCGCACTGCTGATTCTCGGCGGGGGGGTATTCCAATTTTGCATTCCGGCCCGGGCCGAACAACCCTCGGCCCCTCCCGGGGCGCAGATCAAGGAGCCGGCGGTGGCCGGGGGATTTTACCCCGCCGACTCGGCGGAACTGGCCCGCGAAATCGACAGGTACCTCCGGCAGGCCCGGCCCGAATTATCCGGGGGCGACCGGCTGGTGGCCCTGCTGGTACCCCATGCCGGAATTTTCTACTCGGGGCGCGTGGCGGGATATTCTTACCGATTGCTCAAGGAGATGCAGCCGCAAACAGTCGTTCTTATCGGGCCGAGCCACTATGTCCCCTTCCACGGGGTATCGGTGTATGACCGCGGGTATTTCCGTACGCCGCTGGGGTTGTTACCGGTCGATACGATCCTCGCACGGAAGATTGGCTCAATGTCGGAGGACATCCGCTTTTTCCCCGAGGCCTTTGCCCGCGAACATAATATCGAAGTCCAACTCCCCTTTCTCCAGCGAGTCTGCCCCGATGTTAAAATTGTGCCGCTGGTCATGGGGTCACAATCGCCGGATGACGTCCGCATGCTGCGGGATGTGCTGGTTGAGGTATTGCGCGAACACGAGGCACTTCTGATTGGCTCGACCGATTTGTCGCACTTCTACCCGGCGACTCAGGCAATAAAATTGGATGAGGTGTGTATGGCGGATGTCCGCGCGCTTGACGGCGAGCTGCTCCTGCAACACCTGGCCTCAGGAAAAACCGAGATGTGCGGCGGCGGACCGGCGGCGGCGGTAATATTGGCCGCGCGGGAATTGGGCGCGGATAAGGGTCGAATCCTGAAATACGGCGATTCGGGTGATGTCGGCCCGCAAGATAAATCCAGGGTCGTGGGATATCTTGCCGCCGCACTGGTGGATACCGCAACGGCGCCGGCCGAGAAAAAGGAAAAAACCGCTCGCGATAAAGGGGAAACCATGGAATTATCCGCAGAACAAAAAACGCGGCTGTTAACAATCGCCCGGGAGAGTATTGAACATTTTCTGAATACCGGCTCAGCGAAACAATGGTCGAATGATGATCCGGAACTGGCGCTCCCCAGTGGGGCGTTCGTGACGTTAAAGGAACACGGGCGGTTGCGCGGGTGCATCGGGCATGTCGAGGCCGTCTCTCCCCTGTTTGCCACAGTCGCGACGTGCGCGGTCTCCTCGGCGGTACGCGATCCGCGTTTCCCGCCGGTGGTTATTTCCGAGTTAGCCGATTTGCACATCGAAATTTCGGTGATGACCAAACCCGCCCCGATTGCGAGTATCGATGACATCGTCGTCGGTCGTGACGGTTTAATCATCGAGAAAGGACGCAACCGGGGATTATTATTGCCGCAGGTGCCGGTCGAATGGGGTTGGGACCGCGACGAATATCTGCGACATCTCTGTCAGAAAGCGGGTCTGGGGCCCGAGGAATACAAATCCGGCGCGACGATTTTGAGTTTCCAAGCGCTGGTTTTCGGGGAGGAATGAACCGCTGTCGGCGAATTTGTGGGCGGCAGATGTCCACATCTGCCCCTAACTTGGGAGATCTCGAATATTGGGTGCCCCACGGCTTGCCGTGGGAAAAGACTCACTGCTGGATGTGAGACGAACAGTCGCAGGATGTTTAATGCAATTTAGTAATGAATCTGAACCCACCGCAAGCGGATGGGGCACCCGGGTATTTAATCTGTTCGTCCTTGGGTAAGTTCTAATCCGTCACGATAAAGGAAAGGGACAGAATATGACAAGGAGCCATCTTTATAACGTTTTTCCGTACTCAAAACCCCGATCGAACCCAAATCTTCCGCAATCTTTCGATATTCTTTCCCGAAAAGCCTTCGCAAAGCTGACTCGCCGTAGGTAGTCGTTCCCCCTACAAGTTTTTCAATACTTCCCCATAAATGCGGAAATTCCGCCTTTAAGAACGTATCTCTCTTTCGGCGCGATAATTCGCTTAAACCATACCTAATTGCAGCAGAGCCAATAATAGATTCTGATTGACCGGAAGGTTCGGCCGCAATTTCATCTTGCTGTCTTTGCTTGGCCTTTATAAGTAGATCAATAACATCGCGGGGTGTCACTACGCCTCTACTATCCCTGGTATGACTGTATATCCATCTCAGGGTAACGCTCTGGCGACTACCAGAGTATACTTTCTCTGGAAAAACGTAGTAAAATGCACTTTCACGATACTTATAACTTGCGGCAAGCCGACCAATATCGATACTGAGATAATCAGCAATAATGTCGCTAGAATAAATCCTATTGACAATCATAGTCATGATTTGATCTTCAGCCCACCGCAAGGTATCCGATTGCCGCGCCGTCACATGAGTTAGGGCCGTGAATCCTTCTCCGCCAGACACAATCTGATCTAGTATATCATCGCGCAAAAATACCTTCACCCGAATCTTTGATGATTCAAAGATACGCAATGTACGCAATAGACCTCGAAGAGCCCTAGTTTCCAGAGGAGACCGCCTCAGGAATATCTCATCTAGCTTATCAATCATCAACCAAAGACAAAGATCAGTTTTAGTCAATATCTTTTCAAGGCTTTCTTTAACGTCGGGGATATATTGCGGGAGTGTTGCAACAGCTTCATTTTCAGATGGTTCGTTTAAACCAGTCGAGCTACTGCCAAAAAAATCCAACTCGAATTCACCACCGCCATCGGGTGGTCGGTATTTCACGTTCGGCCGCCATGCCTTCATTACCTCGATAATCCAACCCAAAATTTTTCGTAGAGGCATAGATTCCCGGAAATCGGGAATTCGGGCGTAACGGCATGCATCACGAAAACCAGTAATCTCTTTCTGACAATTCCGGAAATAATCGGAGTATTTGGGGTTCTTAATGAACTGTTCATTGGCCAGAGAAATGAGGGTCGTGTCCCGAAGTTTGTGGAAATTTCCTGACCTAGTCTCCGGCAATTTGCTCCTCTCTGTTTTATCTACGCAACATTCTTCCAATTCATTTTCGCGACCAACGGCAAATCACGCCAGC
>SDBS01000462.1_pt1 | contig 39452 bp, 33 predicted proteins | sample 2277091 | NCBI WGS metagenome assembly SDBS01 (sample SAMN10404972, study PRJNA504765) | marine sediment metagenome | isolation source: marine sediment core GS10_PC15, 163 cmbsf | place: Arctic Ocean: Southern Knipovich Ridge | collected 2010
TTTACAGGCACCTTCGCAGTTTGACAAGAAGCAATTGCCAGCATTAGCAGTATTAAAAAAAGCCTCCAATAATGAAGGTTTTCTCTTTTGTTCATATCTTCAAATTTTCTCGTTAAATAATTTAGCTTATTCCCGAATGACCAAACCCCGCCTTACCCCTTATGGAATTATCAAGTAACTCAACATCATCCCATTCAATTTTTTCATGTCTTGAAATAATCATTTGGCTAATTCTCTCTCCATCTTTTACAATAAAATTTTCGTCAGATAAATTAATCAGTATTACCATTATTTCACCCCTATAATCAGCATCTATTGTTCCTGGCGTATTTAACACTGTAATACCCTTTTTTATTGCGAGTCCGCTCCTTGGCCTTACCTGTGCTTCCACGCCCTCAGGAAGCTCAATGAACAGTCCGGTTGAAACCAGGGCTCTTTGCATTGGTTTTAGGTTTATGGGTTTATCAATATTTGCCCTTAAATCAATCCCGGCACTTAAGTTGGTACTGTACTCTGGTAATGGATGTTTTGACTTATTTACAACCTTAACTTTCATTTTATTATTTTCTAGTTCTGTTCCGTTTCAAAATCCTTTATTTTATGCCTGATTTCTAAAAAGTAAATTGCAATAAAAAATATAATAGTAATGCCATTTCCAATAAGCAGCTCCGTATAAACAGAAGAAAAATTAATTCCTGAAACCACACTATAAAGAATAGCCGTAATAATAATATAAATAGATATTTTTTTCAAATCATATGGTACTTTATAAACTTTTCTTCCCCACAAATATGAAATTACAGTCAATGTAAAATATGACAGGAGGTGGGCCCAGGCAGAAGCAGAATAACCATATCGTGGAACAAATATAAAATTTATACCAATAGTTAAAAAGGCGCCAATTAATACAATTACCGCACCATAGCGAGTAAGGTCATTAAGCTTGTACCAAATAGAAAGATTAATAAAAATTCCATAAAAAACGAAAGACGCCAAAATTATTGGTACAATATTTAAACCGGCCCAATATTGTTCTGGAATTAAATGTTTAAAGATGTTTATATTGAAATTAATAAACAGGAATATAAGCAGACAAAACAGAACAAAATAATTCATTACCCGGGCATAAAGATATCGTGCGTTTTTGTTCTTTGCTTTTAAAAAAAAGAATGGTTCAGCAGCATATCTAAACATTTGAATGAACAGGCCCATAAGTACGGCTATTTTAAAATTTGCACCATAAATCCCGAGTTGCTCTATGGCAATTTCTCTATTTGTTAAAATAAACTTCAAAGAAGCTTTATCAAATGTCTCAATTACTACCCCGGCCAGGCCGGCAATTAACAAGGGAAATGCATATTTTAGCATTTTTTTAAGAATGGATTTAGAAAATACAAACTTGCTTGTAAAAATGAAGGGCAACAATAATAACAGACTTACGGCGCTTCCACATAAGTTTGCTATAAAGACATAGCCAATCCCTATTTCACCTGAATAGATTTTTGTCAGCACAGAATGGGGATTTTTATCAATTTGTCTGGGAATAAAATATAAAAATGCCAGTGCCACACTAACAATAACTATCACATTTACAATTTTAATCATCGCGAATTTGTAAACCTTGTTCTCCATTCTAAGCCGTGCAAAGGGAAGTGCAGAAAAGGCATCAATTCCAACAATTAATGAAAACATTATGATATATTCCCTGTTTCCGGCATATTGTAAAAACCCTGCAATGTTTTTAGAAAAAAGCAGCACCAGAAAAATGAAACCCAGAGAAGTAGTAAGAAGGCTGATTAAGGATGAATAATAAACTTTATCATTATTCTGCTCTCCCCGGGAAGTAAAACGAAAATATGCAGTTTCCATTCCATAGGTCAACAGGATAAGCAAAATCGCCATATAAGCGTATATCTCTGTCACAACACCATATTCCCCCAAATTAAATATCCTTGTATAAAAGGGGGTTAAAAGGGCGTAATTCAGAACCCTGGGTATTATGGTGCCCATTCCGTAAACGACTGTTTGGCCCGCAAGTTGTTTAATTGAATTCACAAATTTATTTTTTCTAACAACCAGTTTGTTTTAACAAATTTAGTACTTACTCTTTGTATCAATGTGTATTGTAGCCAGAATATTCATTTTCTCTTTAATCTCTATAAAAAGCTGCTGTGTAATCTTGTTCGCTTCCATAAGATTCATTTCACCAGGTAATACAATATGCAAAGTCATTTCATTATGAAAACCATAATTATGAATATGAAAATGGTGTAGTCTAAGGTCGCCCGGATATATGTTTTTAGCAATTTTCTTTATTTCATAAACCTGTTCTGGCTCGGGTTCCTTGCCGAGAAAAAGGTTAACAGTTTTTTCTAAAATAATATAGGCTGAATAAAAAATAACAACTGCCACAAATATCCCAAGTGCACCATCTATCCACCATATATATTTTTGAACCACTATTCCTAATAAAATAATTCCCGAAGAAAAAGCGTCTGACCGATGATGCCACCCGTCTGCCTTAATGCTTTCAATACCAGTTATTCTAGCTATTCTAAATGCATATTGAGCAAGTGCTTCTTTTACTATCAGGGAGACCAGTGTAACCAGTATGGCAATCAAACCAAAATTTGCACTTTCTGTGCTTTTTAATTTTTCAATAGAAACAGTGATAAAATGAAAACCAACAAGTATCAATAGAATTCCAATTATAATAGAAACAACTGCTTCTATTCTTCCGTGCCCAAAAGGATGTTCTTTATCAGCAGGTTTTGAGGCAAATTTTAAACCCACTATTATAAATGCTGAAGAAATAGTATCGGTAAGTGTATGCCAGGCATCTGCAATAAGGGCAATGGAGCCAGAGCTAATACCCGCCCATAATTTTAAGCCAAATAATAAAATATTTGCAAAACCGGAAATCCAGCCTTCTCTAATACCACTTAAATATTTTTTCCTTTTATTATCCATTTATTATCCTGTGGAAATGCTTATGCAATTTTAATGAAATTTGTGTGTTTTCTCATATTTAAATTTGCGATTCTGTATTGTAATTAAATAAAAAATTTAAATCAATAATATATTCCTTAATTAAATATAATTTTGTCGCAATATGAAAGGTATATACAAAACCTGGGATCATTTGTTAACGAGTTTGAATACAATCTATGATATCCAAAAAAACCTGATGTCTGTTTTGTTTATCATTGGTCTTCAGGAAGCAGGCTCGGGATTCAGGAAATATTCCCAGAATGAAAAAACAGAAATTATAAAATTAGCTCAATTCAAATTATTGAGTCACGAAAAATACTATTTAAATATAGCAACAAATAAGAACGGTTTACCTGTTTGGGCCGAAAACTCAAACAAACAATTACCGGGAGGTAATGTTCTTGAAATATTACTTCAATCCCTTGCCCTTGATTATTTTAACAAAATCGTAATTTAATAAAACCCTGATATGAAAATTTTATATTACTTAACAATTATGCTTGTTCTGGGAGCCTCTGCCTGTTTCCCTAAAAAAAATATTGAGAACAAGGAAATGTTTATAATGATAGAAACAAGTGAGGGATTTATAAAAGTTAAACTTTATGAAGAAACACCTTTGCATCGTGATAATTTTTTGAAACTGGTTCATGAATCCTATTATAATGGAACTTTGTTTCACCGTGTAATAAACGAATTTATGATCCAGGGAGGTGATCCTGATTCAAAATTTGCTAAACCCGGAGTTTCTTTAGGTAATGGCGGGCCGGGATATACTATTCCTGCAGAGTTTCGGTCTCATTTATTTCATAAAAAAGGAAGTCTTGCCGCAGCAAGGCAGGGAGATCAAATGAATCCGGAAAGGAGATCTTCGGGTTCACAATTTTACTTTGTTCAGGGTAAAATATTGACTGATGAAGAACTGGACCAGGTAGAATTACGTATCAACAAAATGTTAAAACAAGCTGTTTTTTTTAAATTTATTGAAGAAGAAAGAGCCAGCGCCATAAGTAATGGAGAAGATATTGACATGGCTACAATTCAAGAAACTGCTGCACTCAGGTCAGAAGAAGAATTTGTAAATATGCAGGCATACAAAATACCGCCGGAACAACGAAAAGTATACAAAACCCTTGGAGGAACTCCTCATCTTGATCAAAATTATACTGTTTTTGGAGAAATTATTGAAGGCATGGAGGTCCTGAATAAAATTGCAGTAGTTGAAACAAACAGCAGCGATCGTCCTGTAAAAGATATACGAATTATTTCCATAGATCTTATAGAAAAGTAAATTTGTATGAAAAACAAAATTGATTCTTTAATTGAAGAGGCTGAAGATTTTATTGCCAAATCATTAGCTGATTTAGAGAAATTTAGAATTCATTTTTTGGGTAAAAAAGGAATTGTTTCTTCTTTATTTCAAGATTTTAAAACGATTCCCATTGAAAGCAGAAAAGAACTTGGACAAAAGATTAATGCTCTTAAAGACCTGGTTGAAAAAAAAATCTCTCTGGAAAAAAACAAACTCTCTGATAAGGGTATACCAAAAGAAGATACAGATTTAAGTCTTTCCGGTGATATTTTAAGTTTGGGATCAAGGCATCCAATATCTCTGGTAAGAAATGAGATCATAGAAATTTTTAACCGCCAGGGATTTATCATTTCCGAAGGTCCTGAAATTGAAAATGATGATCATGTTTTTTCTAAATTAAATTTTTCTCCGGAGCACCCTGCCCGTGATATGCAAGATACTTTTTTTGTGGAACGAAAATCTGCTGATAGTAGTCATAAGGATGATATCCTTCTCCGTACACATACATCTTCTGTTCAGGTAAGAGTAATGGAGAATCAAAAACCTCCAATTCGAACAATTTCCCCTGGTCGGGTATTCAGGAATGAAGCAATTTCTGCAAGAGCTCATTGTATTTTTCACCAGATTGAAGGACTTTACATTGATTCAGCTGTATCTTTTGCCGACCTGAAACAAACATTGCTTTACTTTTCAAAAGCAATGTTTGGAGAAAAAACAAAAATTCGTTTAAGACCTTCCTTTTTCCCATTTACGGAGCCTTCTGCAGAAATGGATGTTCGTTGTAAAATTTGCAATGGAAAGGGTTGCAATGTTTGTAAATACACTGGTTGGCTGGAAGTTCTTGGTTGTGGTATGGTTGATCCCAATGTTCTTGAAAGTTGCAAAATTGACAGCTCCGCCTATACCGGATTTGCTTTTGGTATGGGTATTGAGAGAATTGCAATGTTAAAATATCAGTTAAATGATCTTCGTATGTATTTTGAAAATGATGTTCGCTTTCTGGAACAATTTACATATTCCTTATAGCCGGATATTTAATATATAAATTCATTAGGTTTTTTTGAATTATTCCATAATTCTAATTTCGTGGTTTAGCTTAAAAGATTTCCGGTAATTAAATGACACCCCGCAATAACGATCCTGAGAAAGGTTTACTGCTTTTTCAATCTTTGCCATCGGCAGGTTTTTGCCCCAAAATTCATATATAATATTCATTTCAGAAAAATGTTTAGGATGCTCTTCTGTAATCTCGCCCTCAACCTTTACATTGAACCTGTCCACCTTCACTCTCATTTTTCCCAATATTGAAATAACATCCATTCCTGTACATCCTGCAATAGCAACCATCATTAAGGGTTTTGGCCTGGGGCCCCTGTCTTTTCCCCCCACCGCTTCACCGGCATCCATGATTAATTTTTTTCCTGACACACTGGCTTCAAATGCCATTCCGTCCATCCAGTTTACATTCACAATTTCCTTCATTTTTCGAGTGCTTTATTGAATATATAATTTTCTCAAATATACTTTAAAATTGTATCTTGCAAAAATTATAATCTGCTGGAAAGCCTTATTTTACCATTGCTTAGTTTAATGAAAAGAAATATATATATTCCTTCCGAAGAAGAGTGTTCGTTTCAGTTTCATCCTATCTTTAAGCACCTCACTGAAGAGGAAATAGAGCTCGTTAACTTCGAAAAAAAATGTGATTTTTATAGTCGTGGAGACATTCTATATCATGAAGGAAGAAAAATGACCGGTTTTTATTGTGTAAATAAAGGAATCGTTAAGATTTATAAAACAGGTATCGATGGAAAAGAACAAATTATTGCTTTCGCTCAGAAAGGAAATATTTTAGGATATCGATCCATTTTAAGCGATGAAAATGCTTGTACTACAGCAAAAATTATTGAGGATGCTATTTTGTGTTTTTTGCCTTCCCACCTTTTGATTGATCTTGTTAAAAAAAATTCACCCTTTTCATTCGAGATCATGAAACTTACCTGCCAGGAATTGGGTGAAGCTAATTCCTATATTACAGACATTGCACAAAAGACTGTTAGGGAGCGACTTGCAGAAATTTTAATTCAGCTTAAAGATAAGTTTGGTCTGGATATGGATAATACTCTTAATATATCTTTAACACGTGAAGAGCTTGCAAATATTGTTGGAACTGCAACCGAATCGGTTATTCGTCTTCTTTCGGAATTTAAAGATGATAATTATGTTGAATTGAATGGGCGTAAAATAATAATCCTTGATATAAAAGGATTAATAAAAACAGCAAATGTTTAAACTATTTTCAACAATCTAAAACCTCTTTATCACAAAAACAGGTTTTTACAAGAGATTTTAGTCCATTATATTGTTTAATATCACATACAGTAAAAAACCAAACATTATCAAGCCTCCGCTGATAAGTAACAGTTGGTTGCTTTCCATTTTCTGAAATTCTGAATATGCCAGCAAAAGCACTCCTATAAATATAGAGATAATTCCAGATCTTTTTATTAAGTCTTTCATCTGTTATTAATTTGTTGTATTTTATATTACAATAACTTATAAAAAAATTTACAAAAGCTGCTAAATTTTGAGAGTTTAAATATACATAAAAATCTTTCTCAATATTTTCCTTGTTTTAAAATAAAAGTCCTTTTTCCTGTGAAAAGGTCTTACCTAAATGTTTGAATGCTATTTCTGTGGCTTCTCTTCCTCTTGGTGTTCTTTTTATGTAGCCTTCTTTAATTAAGAATGGTTCATAAACTTCCTCAATTGTCCCGGTATCTTCCCCTATTGCCGTAGCAATAGTTGTTATCCCCACCGGACCGCCATTAAATTTATCGATTATTGTGCTTAAAATTCTGTTATCCATCTCATCCAGACCGTGTTCATCAATATCAAGAGCTTTTAAGGCATATTCTACAATATCAAGATTTATGCTTCCGTCTCCTTTCACCTGGGCAAAATCCCTTACTCTTCTTAAAATAGAATTTGCTATTCTGGGTGTTCCCCTGCTCCTGGATGCAATTTCCTTTCCTGCATTTTTTTCTATATCCAACTTTAATATTTTGGCAGATCTGTTAATTATTTTTGCAAGTACCGGCGTATCATAATATTCTAAATGTGAAGTTATTCCGAATCTGGAACGCAATGGGCTTGTAAGTAAACCCGACCGGGTTGTTGCCCCAATAAGTGTAAAGGGATTAAGCTTAATCTGTACACTTCTGGCACTTGGCCCCTTATCAATCATGATATCAATTCGATAATCTTCCATGGCCGAGTATAAATATTCCTCAACCACCGGACTTAATCTATGAATTTCATCGATAAAAAGTACATCATTTTCTTCAAGTCCTGTCAATAATCCGGCAAGATCTCCCGGTCTATCTAAAACCGGCCCTGAGCTTATTTTGATCCCTACATTTAATTCGTTTGCCATAATATATGCCAGGGTTGTTTTGCCCAAACCCGGGGGTCCATGAAAAAGAGCATGATCCAGTGCTTCTTTCCTCTGACTTGCAGCCTGCACGAAAACTTTTAAATTATCAATAACTTTCTTTTGTCCACTAAAATCTTCAAATTTTAAAGGGCGTAGTTGGGATTCATATTCCTTTTCCTCCTCTGAAAACTCTTCTATTCTAAAATCAAGCTTATCTGCCATTCATACTATTTTATTTGTTTGATATCCTTTTCCAGATCTACCCTAATTCCATTTATTCTTTTTTCAATATCGTTTCTATAATTAATCGTCAAAATGATATTACCTTCTATGTCATATTTCTTCCAATTCTTTTGTTTTAAGCCTCTTTCGTAATATCTTTCCTCCTTTAAACTTTCATTTTCATAATAATATTTGTGCTTCCCAGAGGCTAAACCCTGTCTGTAATTACCAGTAAATTTAATGTTTCCATCTTTATAAAAGTATTTCCATAGCCCATCTCTTAATCCGGTAATATAATTGCCCTTTTCACTATGATCACCAACCTGATAAAACCAACGGCCCTCTTTCTCACCATTTATATATTCACCTTTTGTTATTTCTATGCCAAGTTCTGAATATTCAACAGACATACCATCTTCTCTTCCATTAAAATACACTTCCTCACGCAATAATTGTCCATTTTTAAAATACCACTTCCATAAACCATTAACCCTGCCATTCCGGTATGATCCGGTTTGTTCAATTTTACCATTTTTTCTATAAAATTCCCAATTTCCTGTTCTTAAACTTTTTTCATATTTACCTTTAGCTCTTGTATTTCCTCCAGTATAAAAATCCTTCCAGTTTCCTGAACGTTCTCCATTTTCATTCACTATTCCTTCTGAAATAATTTCCCCAAAATTATCATAAATTTTTGATGCTATTACTTTTCCATCAGGTGCATAGCTTCTATGAATGCCAATCGGTATATTTTCTTTATATGTACCACTGGATACGAGTATGCCATTTTCATCATAATTATTTTTGATCTCTATTTCCTCAACTAATTCTGCTGTTTCATTAATTATATTTCCATTTTCATAACGAATAGAAAAACGTAAATTTCCATTCTCTTCATACTCTTTATAATAACCATTCAATTGTCCATCCAGATAATTTCTTTCAAAATGAATTTTACCACTTTCATAAAACTCTTTCCAAACTCCTTGTTTTATAGCATTTTCATCAAGCCTGTTAACTTTTTCTTTGTTTACCAGGTATCCATTACGATATTCTAATATGCTAATGATTTTTTTTTCTTCTGAATATTCCAAACCAATACCTTGTTTTTTCCCCTTCACATGATTAATAGTAATATGTATGCTTCCGTCCGGATAATAATAGAATGCTTTCCCATCTTTCAGGTCATTTAAATACAGCTCTTTAGAATAAATATATCCTTCTTTAAAATTTTTATCATCGTATTTATATGTCAAATAATAGCCATTTCTTTTTCCATATTTATAATTTATTTTCTCCAGGGTATCTCCGACCCTATTATAAAAAATCCAAATACTATCCAGAAAATGATTTAATCTTTTTCCTTCCGATTTAATAATCCCTGTAACATAATACGCCCTCCAATATCCATCGGGTTTACCGTCTCTCATAATTCCTTCACTTGAAACCTGACCATTAGGATAGAAAAACCTGTTAAACCCATTAGTATTGACTTCCTGCGCTTTTAGGATCAAAGAAACCAGAATTCCTATTATTAGTAAAACTGCTCTTTTCATAATAAACCTATATTTATAAACCAAGTTCATCAGAAATTTTTAACATTTTTTGAATTGAATGAGATGCTTTTTCTATTATTTCAGCACTTAAAATCACCTCAGGAATTTCGTATTTTAAGTTAGCCCAAATCTTTTTAAGTGTTATTAACTTCATATATTCACAATCATTGCAAGCACATGTTGAATCTTTTGGAGGAGCAGGAATAAATTTTTTATCAGGATTTGCTTTCTTCATTTGATGAATAATACCTGATTCAGTGGCTACAATAAATTCCTTTGCTTTATCCTGAATAGTAAATTTAAGCAATGATGAAGTAGATCCAATATGATCTGCTATTATTTGCACCGGTTTTTCACATTCTGGATGAGCAATAATTTTTGCTTCAGGATAGAGTTTTTTCAACTCCAGTATTTTTTCTACAGAAAACTCTTCATGAACATGACAAGCTCCATCCCAAATAAGCATATCTCTGCCTGAAATACTTTGAATATAATTACCCAGGTTTTTATCAGGTGCAAATATTATTTTTTCTTTTTCAGGTAAAGATTCTATAATTTGTATCGCATTTGTTGAGGTACAAACAATATCACTTAATGTTTTAATTTCAGCTGTAGTATTTACATAAGAAATTACAGTGTGATCAGGATGATCATCAATAAATTTTTTGAATTTATCCGGAGGGCAAGAATCTGCCAATGAACAGCCTGCATTAATATCCGGTATCAACACCTTTTTTTCCGGTGCCAGAATTTTAGCAGTTTCAGCCATAAAATAAACACCTGCCAATAATATTATTTTTGATTTGTTTTTCTCAGCTATTTGTGCCAGAAAAAGACTATCACCCACATAATCAGCTATATCCTGAATTTCTCCATTTTGATAATAATGAGCAAGTATAATTGCATCCTTCTCATTTTTTATCTTATAAATATCTTCAATTATATCGATGGAGGGATCAGGCTCAATATTACAAAAACCATACTTATTTATGATATTAACAATATTATCTTTAATCATTATATTATATAAATTAATAATAATTAATATATATGATAATGTTATGCTGTTGAAACAGTTGATAAAATTATAAAAATTTTAAAGTATTTTTATCAAATATGAAAGAACAGTTTATCAACAGTTTTATACAGTACTATATTTTTGATTTTTAATAAAATAACTTAAAATTACAGAAATTGTTCATTATTTAATTACACTTTTAATTTACTGTGCTATAAAAACAAAATGTTCATAATATGTTTATGCAGTGAATACAGAAAATTAAAACTTATATAGTAATTTTTATAAAAATATGTTATGTGTTTTTTATTTATAAAATTTTACCGGAAGTTATTCACTATTACTAACATATTTTGAACATAATTAATATGTAAGCAACCAAATATTGTTCCAAAAAAACTGAATAGACATATAAATGGATGTTTTTCTTTATATCTTAGAAGAATAAATGTATTTATTTTTGTTTTATGGATCCACACAAAATTATAATTGCCTCAGATCATGCAGGATACAATCTTAAAGAGAAAATAATAAGGTATTTAATTGATAAAAATTATACAGTAAAAGATCTTGGCACTTACAATGAAGGAAGTGTAGATTATCCTGACTTTGGCCATTCATTAGCCAGGGAAGTAGAATCAGGAAATTTTGATATTGGAATTAGTTTATGTGGCAGTGGAAATGGAATTAATATGACTGTAAATAAACATTCCAATATTAGATCTGCATTATGTTGGAATGAAGAAATATCAAGATTAGCAAGAGCCCATAACAATGCTAATATTTGTTCATTACCAGCAAGATTTATAAATTATGAATCTGCTATTTTGATTATAAAAACCTTTTTAATAACTAAATTTGATGGTGGCAGACATGAACGAAGAGTTAAAAAAATTGCGTATTAAAATTAATACAAAATGATTTTATCAAATACCTGTAAATATGGAGTTAGAGCTGTAATTTACCTGGCTCTTAATAAAGATAAAATTAAAAAAACAGGGATTAAAAAAATCGCAGAAGACCTGGATATACCTACTCCTTTTCTCGGAAAAATATTACAAAACCTGGTGCGCCACAAAATATTAACTTCTGTAAAGGGTCCCAATGGAGGTTTTGGTTTGGGCTTAAGTGCTGAAGAAATAAAATTGATGGATATTGTTAGAATTATTGACGGTGAAGATATTTTTAATACTTGTTTAATAAGTCTTAAATCATGCAATTCAAGGCATCATGAAAAATCACCGTGTCCGGTACATAAGAAATTTTTACCTATTCGTGAGCAAATCATAGAATTGTTCAATAATCAAACAATAGCAGAACTTGCCCGGGAAATAGAAAAGGGTGAAAGAATTGAAATTTAAAACATTTCTCTGATTCATCCTTATAAAATTCTTTCCATATTATTATTGCTATAGCATAAAATAAGGCTAATAGTAATTCTTAATTCAATTATACAGGTTTCATTTTCTTTTAATGGAAAGAAAGATTAATCCTTTTAATTTTAGTAAATTTAATAGGATAATTGGAATATAAATTTTTCAGAAACTATGATAAAAAGTAAAATGAATATCGGTCAATTGATGGAAATTCTATATAAAGAGCAAATCAATACATGGTTTGATCTGGGTTTATTTATTGATAGGTTCAAAGAAGAAAAAAGTCTGAACAGAACAAGTTTCAATGGAACATACAATGAATTTAAAGATAATTTAAGAAAAGGAGGGCTTGGCTTTATTACTTTTGGTTATTCGGTAGATGGTGTGACTATTGAAATTTTAAAGTATGCAAAAATATTTAAAGAAAATTTTCCTGGCATTGATATTCATTTTATTGGAGGAAAATTTCAACCCGAATCCTATAAATTAATAGGGAAAAATTATAAGAAATATGAACTGAAAGAGGCAAATTCATTTGATGACTGGGTTCTTTACAAATTGTTTTTTTCTGTAAAACTTGAAAGGGGAAGCAAAAAGTACAACAAGTTAATTCTTGATTATTGGAAACAGGTTTTAATTTTGACAGAGAAATTAGGAACTTACATTGAAAAAGAAAAAATAGAACTTTTATACCTGGTTAATATAGCTTCAAATCCGGGAAATGTTGCTTTAACATTAGCAACAGTTATTCTTTCAGAATTTCTTGGAATTCCGGTAATAAATAATAATCATGATTTTTATTGGGAGGGGGGAAGCCGTGAAATTGATAGAATTGAAAAAGATACACCTTCCGGGCCAAGAGATTTTTTCTTTACTAATTCTCATCTGGGTGAATTTTTTTCATTGATAGAGGTATTGTTTCCATGGGAATCAAGATCCTGGATATCTGTTAATATAAACAGGGAGCAAATAAATCATTTAATAAATATAAATGGCCATAATCCTGCTAATGTTTGTGAATTAGGAACTGCAGTTGATATAAATGATTTTAAAACAGTAAGTAAAAGAGAAAAAATAAATACATTTTATCAATTTGAAAAAGTATTAAGCAGGTATAAAGAAACACTGATAGCTTATTCCGCTAAAGATGTTGTATTGAATAAGCTGGTTGAAAAATCAAATACTAAACCAATTCTTATTGGCTATGGAAAAACAAAACCTGTAAATAATTTTTTTGCAGAAAATATAATTTTCCTGCAACCTACAAGAATTATAGGAAGGAAAAGGATAGAAACCGGATTCAGGCTGGTAAAAAGGCTTTTTAGCAGGGAAAAATTCAAATCAAAGTTTGGAGAAACTGATAATCTTAAATTAACGATATTGGTCACGGGTCCAATAGCAACCGGACATTATAAATATTTTGAAAAATTAATAAAAAGGTTTAACATTCTTGTAAAAAGTTTGGATGATAGGTTTAAGGATAAGGTTTACCTTGCCTTTCTTTTTAGTGAGCTTGATAAAGAATTATTTAAGAATAAGTTTAAAGATCCGGTTGGCATTGTAGATCTGTACAAAATTGCTTCTTTAATATTACTTCCCAGCGAAACAGAGGGGCGGGGTTTGCCCATTATTGAATCTGCCGCCAGTGGAGTACCAATATTTTGTCGAAGATACTACCCCGAACATGTTTATTCTCATGTAATTGGAGAACATTTGCCCGAAGAGGAAAGATTAAAGGTAATTGAGTTTGACGGAAAGAAAATACGAAACAATCAACTTGAAAAAATTATCAGTATAGTGTTTTATCCACACATTTTTAGTGATGTATTCAAACACAATCAGAGAGTTGTTGAAAAAAGGTATAGCCTTGAATCACTGAATAACAATATAAAAGATATTTGTCACAGCATGTATTATCAGTTAAGAACAGACATTAGTGTAAAAGACACTTCAAAAAAAGTACTTAAAAGATATAAAGCAATTACTGAAAATACAGACAGTGACCTGGAAAGTTTATTGAATACAAAAAACCGACAATATCTTCCAGGTTTTGGAAAAATGGAATTTATGTTGAATTTAAAATCACTTATTGACCCAAGCGCCTTTCGGGCAGAAGAACAGGCAAACAGGGGTATGATTTTTTCATTTGCAAAGGAAATATTGGAAAATGATCAGGATATGGAATTCTATGGTGAAGAAAAAATTGCTGATTTTTATAATTCAATAGATGAGGTATTCAAAATAAGTGACGGTGAATACGAGATACAACATGATCATTCATATGCTTACAGACACAGGAACAAAAAGCGCATGACTTACCAGGAATTTACCTATCAGGAATTTACGGGCCTGGTAAATATGTTATACTATGAAATTATTAAGCCAACATCTCCTCATCCGGTAGACTCAGGGATTCATTTTTTTACAGACTGGAACCTTGCACTGACTCAATTAACCGCAAGCAATGAATTACGAATTGATGATAGAGATATACTTATAAAAAAAATGAAAGAAAATATTATTTTGGGAATATTTTCTGGTAAATATGTCAAACACGAATTGGAGTTTTTCGTTCTTCAGGCTATCCGGTCAAGGTATAAATTGAAATTAGAAGAAGAACTTACAGAAGAAATTCTAATTAAAAACATTAAGGGCAAAAAACCAATATATCTTTTTATAAGAGAAAAATCTGTAAGAGGGGCCTCTCCGGCGGAAGAGGTTATAGATTTTATTAAAACCGGACGCGATCAGGAATTAAAACTGATATTTAAACACGGACTTTTAAAAATTGTTAAAACCAAACAATGGTGTGTTGGAATTCATTTTGGACAGAGCGGTAAAGAGGCAATTAGTGTCCTCAAAGAAATAAAGGAGAATAACGGACTTATTATTTCTCACCACAGAAATGCTGCAGTTATGACCGATATAGTTGACATTGACAGAATACACATCGATCGTGTTGAAGATCCGATTACAGCTAATATTATGGGAATACCCGAAGGAGGTGGTTATATACAATTTGTTCCTGCCAGCGTTAGAACCACACTTGCCTATCCAACTCCCATACAAACAGCTTTGGATTTTCACAAAGTATGTAAAAGCCGGGAATTTAAGGAACTGAAAGAAAAAATAGGAGAAAAAGTTTTATATCAGGAAATCAGAAAAGATGCAATTGAAAAAGGTACTCCAATAAAAATCCTGATAAAAAAATTAAATCATCCAGAATTAAATAAAAAACAGCTTGTAGAAAAATCCTTTGTTAGTGGAGTTTACACAGACGGTTTACCATGGAATGGTGCTTATGTGAAAACCCGGAATGAAGATTCTGCAAAAAAATGGAAATTTATTACTGTAAGCTCCAGTGATAAAACAAAAACAGTATCAGGCTTTATTGATGAGTTTGAGCGGGGAATGGGCGGGAAGGTTGAATTTGCATGGAATGGTGGATATATACTAAATCCGGAATTAGTTGGAAAACTCGGTCTTCCAGAATCATATATTGGATCGCCACTGGGTTTGTTAATTTCTGACTACCATGTTCAAAGCCCTCCATTATTTAATAAACCAGCACTGTTGGTTCATGGAGATGGAAAATTGAACATTCGTCGTGTAAATTGTAAAAAAGGATTGTTTTTTAAAAAAGGAAATCAAAATATTGAGTTTACACCGGAACAATATAATGTAGAAAATCCGCAAAAACATAAATGGTGCTACTATGACTTGTTGTTTGATAAAGAATTTATTCCAGGCAAGGATAGAATAATTGTTCGCCTGGCCGGGAATAAAGTAATGGAAATAGTAAATATTCCAGAAAAACAAAAGATAAAAAGCATACCGGTTGGCCTGACATTGTCTTTTAAATCTGATTCTTTTCCGGAAAATTTCTTTGAAGAGGGAAAGGAGTTGGATATTCACCTGAAGGGGTTTGAAACAATTAAATTTGCAGTTGAAGCCGGTCCAATGTTGATGGATGGGGGTAAAGAATGTATTGATATGGAACAGGAAGGATGGAAAACAAATAATTCAATTCGAACCCAGGCTGCCAGACTTGATTATACCGACATGAGAGGACCCAAAATTGCTGCCGGTATTGATAATAAAGGTAATTTCTTAGTATTAACCATTAATGGTAGAATAAGAGAATCTGTTGGTGCTACCCATGGAGATATGGCGAAGATCCTTGAAAACTTTAATATTCAGGAAGGAATGGGGTTTGATCCGGGAGGAAGCTCTACCCTGGTTGTTGGAAAAGAAATATTAAACATATCTCCCTATAACAGTGGTTATGAGGGAAATATATATTCCTTATCACCCGAGCCAAGAGCTGTTGCAAATGCCATACTGGGTATTTACGAATAATACAATATTTTATGGCTGGGATTTATATTCACATACCATTTTGTAAGAAGATCTGCAGCTATTGTGATTTTCATAAATCTGCATCACTCAAGAATAAAACAGAATTGATAGAGGCAATTATTGATGAATTGACTTTTCAAAAAGCATATCTCGAAGAGGAAAATGTTGAAACCATTTATTTCGGGGGAGGAACGCCATCTGTATTGAGTGATTTTGAAATTACCCGGATTATTAATACCATTCAAGATCTTTACAAAGTATCTGAAAATCCTGAAATAAGTTTTGAAGCAAATCCTGACGATCTGTCGAAGCTTTATCTGGATAAATTAATTAAAACAGGAATAAACAGGTTAAGTATTGGATGTCAATCTTTTAATGATGAGGATTTGTTGCTGTTGGGACGAAGACATAATGCAAAACAATCTATTAACTCTGTACTAAATTCAATAAATGCAGGTTTCTCAAATATCAGCATTGATTTAATATATGGAATTCCGGGAATGAAAAACTGGCCTGAAACATTAAGAAGGATTTTGGAACTGCAGGTTCAACACTTTTCGGCATATCATCTAACAATAGAAAAAAAAACAAAACTGTATCAATTGAAGCAAAATGGATTCTTTAGGGAAACTGAAGAGTCAGTTAGTAATCAACAGTATAGAGAACTTATTGAATTTGCAGAAAAAAATGAATTTATACAATATGAGATATCAAGTTTTGGATTAGAAAATCATTTTTCTGAGCATAACAGTAATTATTGGAAGCAAAAAAAATATTTGGGCCTTGGCCCTTCAGCCCATTCGTTTAATGGCAATTCCAGGCAATGGAATGTAAAGAACAACAAAAAATACATTTTAGAAATAAAGAAAGGAAAAATTCCATTTGAAAAAGAAATTTTAAATCCTCTGGATCATTATAATGATTATATGTTGGTTTCATTACGAACTATGTGGGGTGCTGATTTAGAATATATAGAAAATATATTTTCTAAAGAACTAAAAGATTATTGTATAACAAGTTCCAGGAAATTTATAGAATATGGATTGTTAACAATAAAAAATAATCATATATACCTTACCAACCAGGGTAAATTTGTTTCAGATAATATAATATCAGAGCTTCTGTATGTTAATTGAAAACAGGTAATCACTTTTTTTACAAAGAACAGTTACTTATTAAGCTAAACAGGCCAACTAACAAATATTTAATATTCATATGTCAGTATTAGAGATCATTAAAAAAAGAAGATCCGTTCGGAAATATCTCTCGAAGAAAATTTCTGATGACTTAACTCAAAGATTATTGGAGTCATTGCGGTTGGCCCCTTCCGCATGTAACTACCAACCATGGCGATTCATTCTGGTATCAGAAGAACAGCATCGCAGGCAGGTGGCAGAAGCCTGTAAAAACCAATTGTGGATGGCTGATGCCCCACTCATTATTGTTGCCTGTGGGAATCCTGATCAGGCATATAAATTTATGGGAGGGTATGGCAACAGTGTGGATATTGATGTGGCCATAGCCATGGACCACCTAACACTTGTTGCTACGGAGGAAGGATTGGGGACATGCTGGATCGGGGCTTTTGATGAGGAGTCCCTTAAAACCTTACTGGATGTTCCGGCTCATAGTAAAATTATAACCCTGACACCAGTTGGATATCCTGCAGATAAAAAAGCACTCCTGGATACAAAGCAAAAGAACCGGAAAGAAGGATCAGAAATATTTTTTGTTGAAAGCTGGGACCTGCAAAAGGAATAAGAAAAAGTGCAATAAATGCCTGGCGGTTTACAATAATAAAAGACCTTGTTTAATTAAGCAGAAGATTAAAGTTTAATAACCCGCTCAATCAGCTCTTCTAATTTCGCCTGAAGAGTATTATATGAGAAATATTTTTTGCCAAGCTGAAAATTGTATTCACCAATTTCGCGATTGAGTTTCTCATTAAATATTATTTCATGCATTTCCTTTATAGCCTTATCGGTTAGCTCATTATTTTCAAGCATTACCGTCTTAAAACCCTTGCTACCAATATCCGGCCAGTATACAGGTTCATAATTGTTAACAAATATGGGAACACCGGCAAGAACAGATTCAACAAAGGCATTTCCAAAACCCTCATATGTACTAAAATAGGTTGTAGCTATGGCATGAGCATAACTGTCAGAAAGAGAGTAGTTTCGTTCACTACCATTGCCAATCAGGCCCTTGTTATGTATTAAATGCGAAGCAAAAATCACCTTATTCATAAGTCTTAATTCATGAATTTGATTTACCAGTTCATTATAATAAATGCTTCCTTCATCATCCTTAAAGTCACCTGTAATTACCAATTTCACTTGTTTTTCATTGAGCCTGTGAATAAGATCAATGGCCACTTCAATGCCTTTTCTTTTTACAATTCTGGTGATTTGGAATAAGAGCTTATCGGTTTCATTGAGACCAAGGTCACGAGGAAGAAATTTATTTTTATCAGATAAACGACCAAATTCAAGATCAAAATCCATAACATTCGGAACAACAATTGAATCCCTGTGGAATTTATTTTTAAGCGTTTTTTGAGCGTTCAGGTTTATGACTGCATGAAAAGAATTGGGAAGCTGAAGAGGGAAATACCGGCCGACCATTTTGTTAATATCCTCATGTGGAGAAATATACCTGTCAGCCCTTTCCCAGGCAAAATCATGATCATGAGTGATTGTTGGAATGCCAAGCTTTTCGACAGCCACCGCAATGCCCTTTCCCATTTCAAGATGCGAGGGAAGAGCAGAAGCATTTTCTGAAATTAACAGATTAATTTTTTTTTCCCTGACCCATGCAATAATTTTATCAGAGATGATTGCAGAATACATTTCAAGGTGTTCATTCAATTCATCTATATTGGCGTCAGGGTGAAAGAATGCCTTTTTTTGACTCCAGAAACTTTCGGGTGAAAAAAATGACATTTCAACCACCAGGGTATCATGTTCCGGATCAATGTTCCATTCCTGAAACTGACCAGATAAAATATAAACCTCATGCCCCATTTTTTTTAATACGGCAATCCACTTTTCGGCTTCCAGGGCAACTCCGTCCACTCCCCCAATTCGACCAATTATAAATCCTATTTTCATGGATAAAGTAAATTTAATATAATCTTATTTAGTTCAGAACAAATGAAGTATTTCCTATCAGGTTGCCATCAAGATATAATTCAATGGTATAATTCCCGGGGATTAGCTGACCGTCATTATTCCAGTAAATACACATATCAATATCCTGGTTCATGTAATCAACAATTCTCTTAGCAGAATATACCAGTTGTTTATCTATAAATTCAAACAGATTCTCAACAGAAGAAGTAACAACAATTTTATCTGGCCTGATAATCCTAAGAAAAACCTCCTTCTCTCCGGGTGATGCAATCGGGTTTTCACGTAAAGTAAAACAAATCCGGATTTTATCAATTTTAGAAATTTTTCTTTTCTCTTTTCCTTTTGAGTTAAGCGACACGGCAAGAATATTTTTTGCGTGTAAAATAGAAGCTATTTCAACTTTTGAATTTAATTCTTCTTTGATTTTAGAAAGTTCAATATTTGAATTCTCGACTTCTTTTAGCTGGCTGCGTACACTTATATTTTCAGTTGTAAGTTCAATGTTTCTTGTATTTAAAGAATCTATTTGTCTTATGTAGCTTTTCATAACTAAGCGAAGAGTTGAAAGCTCTTTTTTATACAATCGTATTTTTTGTGCATTTGAAACCTGAACAGAAAGAAGTCTCTTAATTTTATCCTGCTGTACACTAATTTCAATATTCATACTTTCGTTGTTGGTTTTAAGTGTATCGTATTGATATATCAAGCCGGACAGTTCTTTTGCAAGAGAATCCTTTTCCGAAGTCAGGACTTCTTCCATTTCTGTCATTTTTGACTTCTGATCAAAATGAAAATAAATCAGGAATGCCAAAATGATACTCAATATGACGATAATAGCGATTAATAAACCCGGTTTCTTGCTCCTGGGGGGTAAGGGAAACTCCTGGTCCTTATTGTCTTTCAGGTTCATAATTGAAAGGGATTGAGGTTTAGGGATTAATTTTAAAAAATAAATTTATTTGGCCTTGGCCTGATTTGCAACAGCATCCATTGCTTTTTTAACCTTTTCCGGATCGCCCAGGTAATAATGGTCAATCGGTTCCAGCTTTTCATTAAGTTCATATACAAGAGGCAAGCCGGTAGGAATATTAAGTTTTAATATTTCTTCATCAGAAATATTATCAAGATGTTTTACAAGAGCCCTCAGACTATTCCCATGAGCCACAATAATAATTTTTTTACCTGCTTTAATGGTGGGAACAATTTCCTCATACCAATATGGCAAAAAACGATTTACAGTATCCTTAAGGCACTCTGTCAGGGGGAGATCTTCTTTGTTTACAGTTTTGTAAATTGGATCATTGCCAGGATAGCGCTCATCATTTTTGTTTAAAGCCGGAGGTTGAATATCATAACTTCTGCGCCAAATTAAAACCTGATCTTCTCCGTGCTTTGCAGCAGTTTCTGCTTTGTTTAATCCCTGAAGAGCCCCATAATGTCTTTCATTAAGCCGCCATGATTTTAATGCTGGTATACCCTCAAGACCCATTACTTTAAGAGTTAGCTTAAGGGTTCGGTTTGCCCTTAACAAAACAGAACAAAATGCAAGATCAAAAACAAATCCATTTTCAATCAATACTTTTCCGGCCTCATTGGCCTCACTAACACCTTTTTCAGTTAAATCAATATCAGTCCATCCGGTAAACCGATTTTCTTTATTCCAGATACTTTCTCCATGACGAAGCAGAACAACCTTATACATAAAGTTTTGTATTTATAATTAATCGTAGTTTTAATATTATTTTTATTTCAAAGATAAATGTTATTTTATAATGTTTAGTAATGAAATATTTGTTTCCTGCCATATTTTGTAATGACACGTCCATGCCGAAATATTCAGCATTTTAACACAGATGAAAGCAAAAATTAGTCCACAAAAACTAAAAAGTCAATTAATAAACTAAAAAACAAAATCGAGAGTTTAAAAAGCAAGAAAATAAATATGGGGCTTTAGAGAATATAATTCAATGAAATTGGAAATAAATTAAGACTCCGTGGCAAGATTTCTTTTGCGATATATTAAAAACAAAATTATAAAGCCAGCCATAACCAGAGGAATACTGAGTAATTGACCCATATTTAAACTCATTCCTTCTTCAAAGCCCACTTGTGGTTCTTTGATAAATTCAATGATAAACCGGGATGCAAATACCAAAATCATAAACAAACTAAACAACAGGCCGTTTAAAACCTTTCCTTGTTTTTTAATATATATCCAATAGAGAAGAACGAATATCAGAAGGTAAGATAAACCCTCATAAAGCTGGGTTGGGTGCTTGGGTACAATTTCTCCCCGGTTTTCAAAAATAAAACCCCAGGGAAGACTTGTTTCAACACCATAAATCTCAGAATTCATAAGATTGCCCATTCTTATAAGAAAACCGGCAAGTGCCACCACAACAACAACCCGATCCATGGTCCAGAAAAAGGGTTTGTGGACCTTTTTTGAAAATAACCATAAAGCCAATAGTATACCAATAGCAGCACCATGACTGGCAAGCCCCCCATGCCAAACTTTAATAATTTCCAGGGGATGGCTCAAATAGTAAGCAGGCTCATAGAAAAGACAATGGCCAAGTCTTGCCCCTAAAATGGTTCCGGCTGCCGTATAAAGAGTAATTTTATCTAAGAGAATTTCAGGAACCTTTTCAATCTTGAAAAATTTGCCCATAATAAGATATCCAAAAAAGAATCCGGAGGCAAAAAGTAAACCATACCAGCGAATTTCATAATTGCCAATATGAAAAATTGTAGGATCTATAGCCCAGTGAATAAAACTTGTTAGCATCTTATTTTTTTTTTAAAATTACAAAATTATTCTTTTAGGTGTTTTTAATTGCAGATTTCTTAATTACTTGATGTATGCCAAATACATAAAGTATTTAAACATCGAAGCTGATTAAAAGATTTATTTGTCAAACAGGCAGTTAATTTGCCATTTGCCATTTCTGGATTTATATTTGTATTCCGAAAATAACAAAATTCTATGCAACAGCTTTTTACATTTGGTAAGATAATTTTATTTGGGATTCCCATGCTGTTGTTCATTAATTGTGCCAGGATTGCTTCTCCGCCAGGTGGACCCAAAGACGAAAGCCCTCCAAAAATAAAAAAAAGCATACCTGAAAATTATACCGTCAATTTTTCATCTCAAAAAATTGAAATATATTTTGATGAATTTATCAGGCTTAACAATATTAGTCAGTTGATTGTTTCACCCCCAATGAAGACGAAGCCGGTTATAAAAATAAAGGGGAGGGGAATTGAAATTGAAATAGATGATACCCTTACGAAAAACACAACCTACACCTTGAATTTTGGCAATTCCATTGTAGATAATAATGAAAGCAATCCGATAGAAAACTTTCAGTTTGTTTTTTCTACAGGACCAAACCTGGATTCATTGAATTTAACAGGTGATGTAATCAATGCTTTTGACCTCGAGATTCCTGAAGATGTTTACATATTATTATATGATAATTTAGCCGATTCGGCAATTTATAATGAAAAACCATTGTATTTAACAAAAATTAATGAAAAAGGTAGTTTTTCTCTTAGCAACCTAAAGGCAGGGAAATTTCATATTTTTGCATTACAGGATGAAAATCAGGATTATATTTATAATCCACCTGAAAAAATTGCTTTTCTTGATTCAGTTCTTGAATTAAGACCGGAAACGCATGTAGATTTAATAATTTTTTCTGACAGCACACAGTTTTTGTTATCAAATGATAGTACAGAGGCCTCGTTATCAAATGACAGCATACAATCCCTATTATCAAAACTTCACTTTAAATTGTTTGAAGAACAATTCCCCAAACAATATCTTCTTAACACCACCCGCCTCAGAAAAAACAATATACTTCTGGTGTTTAACGAAGTACTATCAGACAAACCTGTATTTTCTTTACCCAACAAACCCGATTTGATTGACTGGTATGTAGAAGAATCTTTTGTGCTTGGTGATAGTATAGGGCTGTGGCTTAAAGACACATCCTTAATAAATCTTGAATTCATTGATCTGTCAATAAAATACCCTCTTTCCGGGAAAGATTCGGGAATGTTTTATACAGACACGATTAGCCTCAGGTTTGTTAGTCCAAAGCAAAAATCACGCAAGGCCCCCCAGGCGGTTATCCAGCCAAAGCCTAAATTAATAATGAATTTTAGCCTGGGTTCAGGAAACCGGATGGAGCTAAACCAAAACCTGCAGAGTTCAAGCCAAACACCAATAAATTCTTATGCTAAAGACAAAATCACCCTTTTTACAATTATCGATTCTATTGAAACAAAGCTTGATATCAACCTGGTATTTACCAACCAGCGAATAAGAAATATTTATTTTAATGTGGATTGGAAGGAAGATACAGATTATAGAATAGAATATTTACCGGGAGCTATTACCGATATGTACAATACAATAAATGACAGCCTTAAATTTTCTTTTAAAACCAGAAAATTAGATTATTATGGAGGAATTATATTTGAAATGGAAGACATTCATAACAACTTGATAATACAGCTTTTGGACGACAAAAACCAGCTAATAAAATCTACATTAATTTCGAAAGATACCACATTGAATTACCAGTTTTTGCCACCCAAAACTTACCGCATTAAAGCGATACTTGATGAAAACCAGAATGGTAAATGGGATACCGGATTTTGGCTAAGAAGATTACAACCCGAAAAAGTGACATATTATTTTGAAGAAATAAAACTTCGATCAAACTGGGAATTTAAAAAAACCTGGTCACCGTATTTTTAAGTTTATAAACAGCATCAACAAATAAAATGTATGAGTAATAAAAACTTTAAAGCAACCCCGGTTTTTTTAGCCTTTTTGTGTATGGGATTTGGAGATGTTGTGGGCCCCCTGGTTGGCCTGGCTGAAGAAAGCTTCGGCCTTTCTAATTTTAGTGCGCAGCTACTTTCTTTTACGGGTTTTATTATGTTTGGCCTAATGTCTATTCCAATGGGAATCTACCAGGACAGAAAAGGGAAAAAACATGTTTTAATGCTAGGCTTGTTTGTAGCACTTCTGGGTCTTCTAATACCTGTTTTTAGTGGAATGTATGGATCTCCACTGGACCAGTCAGATAACCCGGGCGGAAAATTTACAGTTTTACTGGTAGCCATCTTCTTTCTTGGTGCAGGAGCTACCATATTGCAGGTAGCAGGAAATCCAATTATGAGAGATTTGTCAGAGGAAGGAAAATATTCCAGCAATCTTTCACTGGCTCAAAGCTTCAAGGCTCTTGGCTCTTCTCTTGGCTTCCTGATTCCTCCGGCTGTAGCATATTTATTTCATATGGACTGGACTATTTTATTTCCGGTTTACTCAATTCTTATTTTTATTACTCTTATTTGGAGTAATTCTATAAATATTCAGGAAAAGCATATTTCAGAACACCAGGCAGCTTCTTTCGCTTCAAGTATAATGCTGTTGAAAAACCCCTATGTTTTGATGATGGTCGTCGGAATTTTTCTTTATGTTGGCGCAGAAGTTTCCATGAGTTCACAGGTTCCGATATTAATGAGAAAAAATTTTGGGATAGAAAATTTTGGTCTTTGGATAAGCTGGGCATTGTTTTTCTTACCAATATTACTGGGTCGCCTTGTTGGTAGTTTTGTACTGAAAGTTACATCTCCAAAAAGATTTTTGAACTTCTCTGTTTTTCTGGCTTTAGCAGGAATTATATTGTTATTATTGGGGAATAAAGTCCTGGCATTTTCAGGAATTGTATTTATTGGGTTGGGGTTTTCAAATATTTTCCCATTGATTTTTTCTATAACTGTAGATAAATATCCGGAACGCACAAATGAGCTAAGCGGCTTAATGATTACAGCCATATCCGGTGGCGCAATTCTTCCATTGCTGGCAGGAAAACTCGCAGACATTTCAGTATCCTTTGGTTTTTTTGTACCACTTGGCAGTATTCTGTATTTAATTTTTCTGGCATTTAAAATAAAAAAAGGCATCCTTAAACCATGATTGAGATCACTATAGGTGTTGATATTGGGGGAACAAACAGTGTGCTGGGAATAATAGACCGACAGGGTAAGGTTTATAAGACCACTACAATACCAACATCAAAATTTCCGGATGCTGTAAGCTTTATTGCTGAATTGGATCTGGCCATACAAGGCTTGTTAAAAGGAAACCAGGAAAAATTTAAATTGCTGGGAATTGGCATAGGTGCCCCAAATGCAAACTATTATCGTGGCACCATAGAAAACCCTCCTAATTTACCATGGAAAGGAATTACTCCCCTGAAAAAACTTTTGTTAAACTATTATAATCTTCCCATAGCATTGACAAACGATGCAAATGCAGCCGCCATTGGAGAGATGATTTATGGTGGAGCACGAAATATGAAAGATTTTATAGTACTTACTCTTGGAACCGGTTTGGGTAGCGGGATTGTAATAAATGGTGAATTATTATATGGTAATAGCGGATTTGCCGGTGAATTAGGCCATATGAATATGTTTCCTGATGGTCGATTGTGTGGTTGCGGACAGAAAGCTTGTCTTGAAACCTATGTTTCGGCAACAGGAATTTGCCGAACTGTTATTGAATTAACAGAACAAGGGTTTCCTCCGGGAGTTTTATCTAAACACAAACCTGAAGAATTAAACTCCAGGCTCATTGCAGAAGCTGCAGAAGCAGGAGATTTACTTGCCCTGGAAGCATTTGAAAGAACAGGTGAAATTTTAGCCAGGGCAATTGTAAACTTTGTGGTTTTTGCCAGCCCCGAAGCCATTTTTCTATTTGGCGGTTTGGCAAGGGCGGGAATGCTTTTAATGAATCCCACGCAAAAATGGATCAAGAAAAAAATACAGATATTTTTCAAAGATTCTTTTCAGCTGTTGTTTTCCTCTCTGGAAGAAAAAAATGCGGCAGTATTGGGAACCAGCGCCCTGGCATGGAATGAATTGAAAAAAAACGAATAGAACATAAAAACAAATTCCCCTTGTGACCTTTAAGAAAATCTCAAAGCTTAATCAGTTTAAAACACATCAATTTTTTCTATATAAGACAGTTCACTATATTTATAGTATGAGAATCAAAAACAGAAATTTATATTTTGGCTTAATTTTGTTTTTTATTTTGTGGACATCCTGTACTTTTTCGAATCAAAAAACAGATTTTAAACTGGAGACATCAAATCAGAATCCCGAAAAAAATGAAAAAAAAGTATTTCCTCAGGAAGAAACTATAAGCAGCATAATTTCTTTACCATCAGGGTTTGAGCGAACAAATGTAGAAGTAGAATCTTTTGCTGAATTCCTCAGAACCCTTCCATTGAAACCACAGGGGTCAAAAGTTCATTATTTTAACGGGCAGATCAAAGAACCGGAAGACATTTATATTGCTGTTGTAGATCTTGATGTGGGTGACAGGGATTTGCAACAATGTGCCGATGCCGTAATGAGACTCAGGGGAGAATACTTATTTAAGCATGGTAAATACGACCAAATACACTTTAATTTTACCAGTGGAGATACTGCAAAATTTAATTCTTATGCCATGGGCTATCGTCCCCGGGTATCAGGAAATGATGTAAGCTGGTATAAAAGGGCAGACGAGGACTATTCCTATGAAAATTTTCGTAACTATATGACTATGGTATTCGAATGGGCCGGAACCTATTCATTAAGCAGGGAAATGGAGGATGTGAAAAGGCTGGGACAAATGGACATAGGAGATGTTTTTATCTTTGGCGGCTTTCCCGGACATGCTGTTATTGTTGTTGATATGGCATACAAGCAGTTAACAGGGGAAAGAATCTTTTTACTCGCACAGAGCTATATGCCGGCACAGGAAATACAGATTTTATGCAACAATAACAACAGGGATCTTTCTCCCTGGTATTTATTAAAAGATTCAGGTATGCTATATACACCCGAATGGAATTTTGAGTTTTCTAATTTAAAACGATTTAAGAATAATAACTAAAACCTGTCATTTTCCGGGAGGCTTCCCTGAAATGATTGATAAAGAAGTAAATGTAACACTCTATTGGCTTGAAATTCATAGAATTTCTTTTTATCTTAGTAAAGATTCATTTCGGAAATTATCCACAATGAACAATTTCTTTCAATTTTTGGTTCGCCTGTTAACGATCGGAGGCCTAAGCCTCATCTTTATTGTGGCAGTGATTTTATTAAATCCCTCCAGAAATCACAGAAAAAGAAAATCGTCCACTCCGATTCTTAAATACAGCTACCTTGTTTATCTTGCTGTGTACCTTGCCTTCATTTATCTTATTGTATTTACAGGAAAAGATCTTCAGGAATATTTTGACGAAATTCGTTTTACTCTTGCTATTGTTGCCGGATTATTACCCACCACCGCAATGCTTTTAAGAAGGAAAATACACAGGGGAAGAACAACTTATAATTATGCCTTAAGTATTTTGCATTTTATCCTTATTGTTGCGCTTGTCAGATTTTTTGTAAACTTTTTGATTTTTAATTAATATTTTAAAATTGGGCCCTACTCTTTCTTGCTCTTATTAATTATGGGAAGGTTATAGTACCGGTATTTTCAGTTAAAAACTCACCAAAGTTTAGCAAATTGAACACATAAATCCGTAAATTGCGCAGGATTTATCAGTCTGATATTCCATGCTTTCAAATATAATTCCTTTTAAAGGAAAGCCTTATTTTCTGCTTTTGATTTTTATTTCTGTGTTTTTCATCAGCAAACCGGATTCGTCTGCACAACTAAACATTAAGAATTATATAGAAATAGGAAAAAGAAATCTGTTCCAGGGGAATAATGAAGAGGCTATACGCAGATTTAATGCTGTTATAAAAGTAAACCAGGAACTTTATCAGCCGTATTTTTTCAGGGGGGTTGCAAAATTTAACCTGGGCGATTATGTTGGGGCACGAAAAGATTTGTCTGTCTCTATAAACCTTCACCCCTACTTTACTCATGCTTACCATTATAGGGGAATTACCCAGGAGCGACTAAATAATTACAACAGTGCGCTTAATGATTATAATTCTGCCATAGAAATTGATCCTGTAAATCCAGGAATATATTCGAGCAGGGGCTATACCAGATTCCTGTTACATGACACTCTGGGAGCCCTGGCTGATTTTTATGAGGCAATTCTTATAGATCCTGACAATTATCAGGCATATCTGAACAGAAGCATGGTGTGGTCGATGAAGGAAGAGTATGACCTGGCACTGGAAGATTGCAAGAAAGCAATCAGTATAGACAAATACAACATTGAATCTTTCTACAGAAGAGGTTTGGTTTATTATTATAAAGAGGATTATATTAATGCCCAGGATGATTTTAATTTCATTATTCGCGTAGATTCGACTAATTCAAGGGCAATTTACTTCAGGGCTCTCACCAGGTATAAGCAAAATGACCTGAAAGGAGCCATGGCAGATTATGACAAGGTGCTTGAAATTGATCCCTTGAATGCCCTTACTTTTTATAACAGGGCAATTTTAAGAACCCAGGTTGGGGATAATCAGGGCGCTATTTTTGACTATGACAGGGTAATAAACCTGAACCCTAATAATATATTTGCATTTTATAACCGGGGTGGGGCAAAACTTACAACCGGCAAGCTCTATGGTGCAATTACCGATTTTACCAGAGTAATTGAACTGTATCCTGGATTTACCCAGGCCTATCTTAACCGGTCAGTGGCAAAAAGCAGACTTTATGATTTTGCCGGAGCACAGGCTGACAGACTACTGGCCGAACAAATATCAAATGACACTTTATTGCAGAAGAATTTGGCGCAGGTAGATTCTACATATTTCAATGAAATAATAGAATTAAAAGCAAATTTCGACAATGGAAATATGTCTGCAGGAAAAGCTTCTTTAATAAGCTCTTCGGTTAAGATGAAGCCGGTATTTATCGTTTCAATTGTTGGAAGAAAATATAAGAGTATTTTTTTTGAAAAGGATATACAAAAAATAAACAGAACCCTGAATGGAGAAGTCTTCCTGGGGCTTGTGCGTATAGATAAGTATACAGGTCAACAAGATCAGGATCTTGATAAAAAAATTGAAGTTTTAAGCTTAAAACGAGATACATATTTAATTGATTTTTTAGAAGGAATCCTGTTTGGGAAAAACCATGATTTTAATTCCGCCTTCGAAAAAATGAATGAGGCCCTTATAAAAAGTCCCGACAATTATTTGATTCATTATAATATAGCGGGATTATCATTTCAGTTGACGGAGCTGTTGAATAACATTGAAGTCCAGGATGATTATTTAATGATTGCCGACAGAAAGACCCGGACAACTCTAACTAAATACGGGGAGCCGTCCCGGTATTACGACATTATTCAGCATTATAACAGGGTGCTGGTGTTAAAACCCGATTTTTCATCCGCTTATTATAACAGGGCATATATCAAAAGTCTTGTAAATGACCTTCCGGGGGCAATTTATGATTATAACCAGGCCATTTCATTAAATAAGGAATTCCAGGAAGCCTATTATAACAGGGGACTTATTAATATTTATTTAAATGAAACGGAAAAAGGCTGTCAGGATTTAAGCAAGGCTGGCGAACTTGGACTTGGGGAAGCCTACTATGCTATTAGCAAATATTGTAGGTGATTTAAGAATTCATTATTCAACAATTTTGATTTTTCCACAAGGACGTATATTCTTTCCTGTCCGTTCTGTTAGTTCATCACCAAGATCCTCTCGGGCAGCTTCTACCAATTGAAACAGCTCATTTACTATCTCGGGATATTGATCTTTAACATCATACCTTTCTCCGGGGTCTCTAGCAAGATTGTATAAGGCTGTATCTATAGTTCCTGTGGCATAGGGTCCCGGAAAACCATCATTTCCAGGAAGAACCGATTCATAAGATCGATATTTATGAGGCAGTACAAGTTTCCAGGCCCCTTTTCTAACTCCCTCCAGGCTGTTTTTACGATAATAAAAATAAAAATAATCACGCGGATCAATATTATACCCTAACCTTATATTTCAAGATTGTGGTTTTATGACTTTTTTTATAAATATACTTATGAACAAGGCCTTGTTTATACTATCAATATTCAATCCCGGCGAACAAGTTGCCAGATAAAAAATAACAGGTTTCTTCGCTATGAAATTGCCTGACTTAACAATGAATTGTTTATAAACAAGTTCTGTTTAACATAATGTTTTTAGGAATTGTAAAAAATTTTGTTGATTTGCTCCCCGGGATAGATATTTAAATCCAGTATCTTTACAGAAATGAGTCAAACAGAAAAATATTGCATAATTGTTGCCGGAGGAAAAGGAATACGAATGACCTCTAAAGTTCCCAAACAATTCCTTCTCTTGTATGGCAAGCCGGTTTTATTTTGGAGTATTTTGGCTTTCCAGTCCTTTGATCCGGCCATAAAAGTGATTCTTGTTTTGCCTGAGGAATATATTTCGGATTGGGAGAAATTGTCAGGCGAATATAATTTATCAGATTCAATTGTAGTTGTTAAGGGAGGGGAATCAAGATACCATTCGGTAAAGAATGCGCTAGACAAACTTCCCGGCCATGGTCTTGTTGCAATTCATGATGGAGTCAGACCACTGGTTGACTATGAATTAATTGAGCGCTGTTTTGCTCTGGCAGAAAAAAACGGGAATGCAATTCCTTATATTCCAATCCCGGACACAATGCGTCAACTGAGGGGAAACAAAAATGTTTCTGTCGATCGCAAAGAATATGTACGTATTCAAACACCCCAGGTGGTGGATATTAAAACTTTAAAGAAGGCTTTCCTTCAGCCCTGGCACAAGAATTTTACTGATGAATCCAGGATGCTTGAAAGCATGGGAGTTCCAATAAACCTGCTTGAAGGAGATGATGAGAATATAAAAATTACAAATCAAAACGATTTGCAACTTGCCCGGTATTACCTTGAACAAAGAAACGGGAAAAAGGTATAATTAATTCCAATGGAGAGTCACGGCAACCTGGGAGTGGGTTTTGTAAGATGAAGCCCCTGGTTCGCTCATTAATCCGTCCGCTTAATCTTCTTTCCAGGGCGTAAACCCTGGATTATGTTAAAAAACTAAAAAAATTTGGTGATTTGTAAAATTTTAATAAACTTTGGAAACATTTTATACACAAAACGTTTCCTCTGTATTATAAAAAACTTAATGCCTCTATGGATGTAAAATTTGAAAATTTGCTTAAGAAAGTAAATAATCTTTATACCCGTTATGGGATAAGGAGTGTTACAATGGATGATGTTTCACGGGAATTAGGGATTTCTAAGAAAACCTTATATCAGTATGTAAAGGATAAAGAAGATCTGGTAGATAAAGTAATGATGTATGAATTCTCGGGCAAGAAACATTTTGCTGAAAAAAATGGCCCGCGAAATGCCATTGAAGACCTTTTTTCTTTAAACAGCATGATCAATAAGATCATTAAAGAAACAAATCCATCCAAAATGTATGATTTACGAAAATACCATCCGGAGGTTTTCGAAAAAATGGCTAAGCTTAAAAGAGAAAGAACCATGAATATGATGATACAGAATTTCAGGAAAGGAAAAAGCGAAGGATTGTATCGTGAGGACATGGATGATGAGATTCTTGCTAAAATGTATGTTCTGAGAATGGACAGGGTTTCTCATGATGATGTAGTGAGCATTTCTGAATTTACCTCAGCAAAATTTATTTACGAAATATTTATATATCATATTCGTGGAATAGCAAGCAAAAAAGGAATTGAATTCCTGGAAAATAATTTAGACAAGATTCTACCTGAAGAATAAAAAAACATAGAATGAAACATAAATTTTATAAATACAGCATCATATTAATGATTTTGATTTCAGGCCTGTTTGCTTATGGTCAGGAACAAACACCCAGCAGAACATTTACCTTAAAAGAGGCTCAGGAGTTTGCCCTTGAGAACAATTTGAACATTAGCAATGCCAGGTTGGATGTAGAACATGCTCAAAATGTAATTTGGGAAAATACTGCCATTGGGCTTCCTCAGATAACCAGTAGCATTAGTTATATTAATAATCTGAACCTGGTTACTTCTTTGTTACCGGCAGAAATTTTTGGAGGTACGCCCGGTGAAAAGATCCCGGTACAATTTGGAACCCAGCACAATGCAACAGCCTCACTTTTTGCCAGCCAGTTAATTTTTAGTGGCCCATATATAGTTGGCCTTCAAGCCGCCAGTATTTTTAAAAAATCAACAGTGCAAAACCTGGTTAAGAAAGAAATTGAAATTAAAGAATTTATTGCCCAGAACTATTATCTGGCACTTCTTGCAGAAGAAAGCTATATCATTATTGATAGTAATGTACAAAATCTTAGCAAAACGCTTTATGAAACACAAAAGATGTATGAAAAAGGTTTTGTTGAGGAAACCGATGTGGATCAGATAAGGGTCTCATTAATATCTCTTAATAATTCTCTCCGATCTGCCCAAACACAAATACAAGTTGCTTACAGGCTGTTAAAATACCAGCTTGGAATTGATTTAACCACGGAGATCCAATTATCTGAAAATCTAAATGATGTGATTCAGGAAATTAGTATGGAACAAACCCTTACAGATCCTTTTGTTGTAAACAGCCATATTGATTATAAATTGTTGCAAACTCAGGAACAACTGGCCCAGATGCAGCTTAAGCGTATGAAATCAGAATATTTGCCAAGTCTGAATGCGGTTTATAATAACAACTGGTTAGCTATGAGGAACGAGTTTAATTTTTTTAGCCCTGATAAGAATTGGTATTATAATTCCATGCTTGGATTTACTTTAAGTATTCCGGTTTTCTCAAGTGGAAGCAGAAGGGTGCGGGTAAGTGAAAAAAGGATAGAATATGAAAAAGCAGGTAATAACAAAAAATTAATGGAAGATGGACTTATATTGGAAAATCAACAGGCAAGGTTAGATTTTGTTATGGCATATGAAAAATATTTAAGTGAAAAAGAAAATGTTAAGATCTCGAACAAAATATTAGAAAGAACCCGGATCAAGGTTCGGGAAGGATTGGCCTCCAGCCTTGACTTCACGCAAATAAACAATCAATATCTCGTTACCGAATCAAACTATATTTCGGCCATGGTTGAGCTCTTAAATGCAAAAATCAGGTTAGACAAGGCAATGAACAGATTATAAACGAAACAATACAACAACTAATGAACAAACCAGGAATACTTTTATTAATTGCGGTTTTTACTGCATGTGGAAATATGCAGAATGAAGAAAATTCGAATAAGGGGGTTGTTATCAATAAGGTTCAGCCATCTGAAAACCAGGGAATAGCTGTAAAAGTTGAAACCATGCTTACACAGAATTTTCAGCATTTTATCGAAATTAACGGGTCGGTCCATGCAGAAAAAGACGCCATTGTAAGTTCGGAGACCAGTGGACAGATTAAGCGAATATATGTGGCGGAAGGACAAAATGTTAAAAGGGGAGAGCTGGTTGTTTCATTAAATACCAGCATTATACAAAGCAATATAAATGAAGTTAAAACCAGCCTGGAGTTTGCAAACTCAAGCTATGAAAAACAAGCTGAACTATGGAAGGAAAACATTGGCACTGAGATGCAATACCTTCAGGCCAAAAATAATAAAGAAACCCTTGAGGGAAAGTTAAGAACATTACAGGCACAGCTGGAAATGGCAAGAATTAAAGCTCCTTTTAATGGTGTGGTAGATGAAATTTTTGCAAAAGAAGGAGAACTTGCAACTCCCGGTGTTCGAATTTTGCATCTTGTAAACATTTCGAAATTAAAAGTTTATGGATCTGTTTCTGAAAGATTCCTGCCAAACATTCATGAAGGAGCGAATGTGTTACTGAGCTTTCCGGTTTATCCGGACTATGTAATAAAGGCCAGGATTTACCGAAAAAGTGAAGTGATCAACGAAAAAAGCCGGACATTCAAAATAGAAATCAAGCTTGATAACGAGGGAAACAAGTTAAAACCCAATATGATTTCAAAGATCAGGTTGAATGATTTTAGCTCAAAAAAAGCAATTGTGGTACCATCCCAAATCATTAAGCATGATTATGAGGGTTCATTTCTTTATGTAGCCGAAAAAGATGGAGATAATCTGGTTGCAAGGAAAAGATATGTGAAACCGGGGATTTCTTATGAGAATAAAACAATGATACTGGAGGGCCTTAATGAAAACGATAAGGTAATTATAGTGGGATACAATATGATTTCCCCGGGAGTTAGTATAAATATAGCTGTTTAAGTTTTATAAAACTCAGAAGATATGAATCAGGAGAATAATAAAGGAAGGGTGGAAAGAGAATTTAAAATTACAAGTCTTGCGTTAAAAAACAGCAACACGGTGTTTATACTTACTCTTGCCATTATTCTTTTTGGAATGATTTCATTTAATAATTTGCCAAAGGAATTATTTCCGGAAGTTGCTTTTCCCACAGTAATGATTCAAACTGTTTATCCCGGGAATGCTCCTGCGGATATTGAAAACCTTATTACCCGGCCCCTTGAAAAGGAGATAGAAACTGTAGATGGAATAAAAACCCTGAGTTCAAATTCTCTTCAGGACATTTCTTTCATAACGGCTGAATTTAGTTTTGATGTTGACCTGGACCAGGCTATAAGTGATGTTAAAGATGCTGTAGACAAAGCAAAAAATGAACTGCCAAACGATTTATTGACAGATCCTAATGTAATAGATATTGATCTTTCAGAATTTCCAATTATTTATATTAACCTTTCCGGAGATTTCAGCAATGAGGAGCTAAGAGATTACGCCGAATATCTGCAGGATCGGGTGGAAACCATTTCTGAAATATCGAGAGTGGATATAAAAGGATTAAATGAAAAAGAGGTAAAAATTAATGTTGACCTGATTAAACTTCAGGCTTATAATGTTTCCTTTTTTGACATAGAGACTGCTGTAACATCAGAGAATTTATCAGTTTCGGGGGGAGAGCTAATCCAGGGAAATTTCCAAAGGTCAATCAGGGTATTTGGTGAGTTTATGGATATTGAAGACATTAGAAAAGTAATTGTAAAACGCGAAGAGGGTGAAATTGTGTATTTGGAAGATGTTGCAGATGTTATTATGGGTTTTGAAGATCCGACGAATTTTGCCCGTTTAAATCAAAAACCGGTTGTTTCATTGCAGGTGATCAAAAAGAGTGGAGAAAATCTTTTGAATGCCACGGATCAGATTTTTATAATGATGGAGGAAGTTCGGGCCGGCAAGGCTCTTCCTGCTATGCTCAGAATTGACTATACCAACGATCAGTCAGATATGGTACGAAAGCAGCTTAGCAACCTGGTAAACAATATGATCATGGGGATCATCTTTGTGGTTTTTGTTTTATTTTATTTCTTAGGTTCAAGAAATGCTCTTATTGTTGGCCTTGCCATACCGCTATCTATGTTTACCAGTTTTATTATTATTGGGTTTTTGGGTTACACTATCAACATGATCATATTGTTTGCGCTTATTCTTGCATTGGGTATGCTGGTTGATAATGCCATTGTGGTGGTTGAAAACATATACCGGTATATTTCATCGGGGCACCCGCCTGTACTGGCTGCCAGAAAAGCGGTTGGCGAAATAGCAGGCCCTATAATTGCCTCAACTATAACAACTCTTGCAGCCTTTCTCCCTCTTGCATTCTGGAAAAGCCAGACAGGTGAATTTATGAAATTACTTCCCATAACTCTGATTATAGTTTTAACCTCAAGCCTTTTTGTGGCACTTGTTATTATCCCGGTTTTTTCAGCCAGGTTCATAAGCATGAAAAATAATGCTAAAAATACAGGACACAAGAAAAGCCTGATAGCCACGGTGGTTTTACTTATTATCGGGGCTTTTGCTTTTATTGCAAAGTTTTATACGATTGCCAATTTATCTGCAGCAATGGCTGTTGTTATCTTTCTGGATGTATTGATTTTTCATAAAATAGCTTATTGGTTTCAGAACATATTTCTTCCCTGGCTTGAACAGTTTTATATAAAAGTATTGAGCTTTACCTTAAAGGGGAAAAACCCATGGCTCGCCTTTCTTGGTACCATAGTGATGCTGATATTAACGATTGCTTTTTTCCTCGCCAGGGGTTCAGAAATTGGCTTTTTCCCTGATTCTGATCCTGGTTATATTAATATTATTGCAGAACACCCAATTGGTACCAGCATTTATGCCAGCGACACTTTTGCCGTTCGGCTTGAGAATGATTTGATACTTGCTCTTGAACCGGATAAAGAAATAGTAAAATCAATTTTAACTACGGTGGGGAAGGGTTCTCCCGATGAGTTTAACATAGGAGATGAAGCACATAAGTCTATCACCACAATAGATTTTGTGGATTTTCAATACCGAAATGGGAAAAATACCTCTTCTGTAATGGCTCGTTTAAGTGAAAAATTCATAGGCAAATATCCCGGTGTTTTAATATCATTTGGCAAATCAAGCATGGGGCCTCCTGCCGGGAAAGCTATTAATATTGAGATAAGCGGAGAAAATTTCAGGGAACTTATTAAAATTACAGATTCAGTGAAAACCTTTATTGAAAATGCACATATCCCTGGAATTGAAGGCCTGAAAACCGATCTGGATATTGGCAAACCGGAATTAGTTATTAAAATTGACAGGAACAAAGCCAGAACATTTGGACTCAGTACCAGCCAGATTGCTATAAATATCAGGACTTCCTTATTTGGAAAAGAAATTTCTGATTTTAAGATAGGTGAAGACGAATATCCAATTGTTATCAGGCTTAAGGATGAGTACCGTTATAGTGTTTCTTCCTTAATGAACCAGGAAATTGTATTTCATGAGGACGGTACGGATATAAAAATTCCACTTTCTTCAGTTGCTTCCATTGAGTACGGTTCAACATACGGAGCAGTGAACAGAAAAGACCAAAAACGGGTTATTACTATATTGTCCAATGTGAACGAGGGGTTTAATGCTACAAGTATAAATCAACAAATTGCCCAGAACCTTGCCGGTTTTAAAATGCCGGAAGGCTTTAAATATGAGTTTACCGGAGAACAACAAGAGCAGGCAGAGTCTACGGTTTTCCTTGCCCGGGCAATGATGATTGCAGTAGTCTTAATAATTATGATCCTGGTAACACAGTTTAATTCAGTTATTAAACCACTGATTATCATCATGACAGTTCTATTTAGTACTATAGGAGTGTTTGGTGGAATAGCAACTTTCAAAATCGATTTCATTATAGTAATGATGGGTATTGGCATTGTGTCCCTCGCCGGGATAGTAGTAAACAATGGGATTGTTCTAATTGATTATATTGAGTTGCTAAAGAAAAGAAAGAGAGAGGAACTTGGTCTTGACGAAAACACATTCCTGCCGGTTGATGTTGCAACAGCTTGCGTTATAGAGGGAGGAAAAACCCGCCTGCGCCCCGTTTTGCTTACTGCCATTACCACGGTTCTGGGTCTCATTTCATTAGCTGTTGGCCTCAACATTGATTTTGCATCCATGTTAAGCAACTATGATCCCCAGTTCTATATTGGCGGAGACATGGTAGCCTTCTGGGGACCAATATCCTGGACGATAATATTTGGTCTTTCATTCGCAACCTTTCTCACCCTTGTTATTGTGCCTGTAATGTATCGCCTGACCATTATAATTCAAAAAAGCCTAATGAAATTATTTGGGGCCGGTCTGGATTAAAATATATTATTATTATAAAAAGCTGCCATATATATGGCGGCTTTTTTATTGTACTACATATTTCTTATCTTATACCTGGAGATAAGAAAAAACATTTTACCGTGTTTTCATAAGCCATGCAACCAAATACAAAGATAATGCGTTAGTATATTTAAATGGAAGAACAGGTTTTAGGAAAATATGATTAATTTTATTTGTCTATAGGTAATTGTCTATGACCCATGCTAAAACCATAATAAATAAAAGTAAAATCGACTTGTTTAAACAAGAGGCTGCAAATGATTTGTCTTTTATTTATTATGGAGATTTTTCAGACCAGATAAACGACGCCCTTATTCCTCTTGCCGAAGTTGTAATTGGTGGCAGTAAGGTAGACATGAAAATTAGAAAAAGGGCATTTTATATTTTTGTTGAGTGTATTCAGAATGTAAATCGCCATCATTATAAGGAGAAAAAACCAAAATCTTTTCCCAGGGAGATTTTTTCAATCAGGCAAAAGCAGGACCGGTTTAACATTGCCCTTGGTAATGTTTTAGACAATTCTTTTGTGGGAGATTTGAAATCGAAAATTGACGAGTTAAATAAAACCCCGGTTGAAGAATTGAATATTGAATACAAAAGAATTCTCAGGGATACGGTTTTGTCTAAACTGGGAGGTGCCGGACTGGGCCTTATTGAAGTAGCAAGAAAATCGGGGAATAAAATTCAGTATGATTTTAATCACCTGGATGATAAACGGTCCTATTTTTCTATGGAAACTAACGTAAATAAACCCGATTCTACTCAGGACTTTCCTGAATTCCATGGCCTTGAGGATATTCGCTTTTATAAAGAGATATTCCGGGGACACCAATTTGGCTTTCTTCTTAAATCAAGTGCAGGTTCCTGGTATGCCATGAAAGAGAGGAATTATTTCTCATTTTTAAACTTATTAGACAAATCTGGTTTTTTCAAAGCAAAGGAATCAGAATCCTATATATCTGCAATAGTTGAAACAGTATTGAATAATTACATCGAAAAAGATAAAGAAAACAATGGCTTGATTTTACAACTGGAAACTACAGAAGAAAACAAATATTTTAGTTTATGTTGGGCCGGAAAGGCGAATGAAATACAAAAATATACAAAGCTTTTATCTGAAAGCCTGGACCAGGAATTATCTCTGTCTAAGATGAAACAAAGAGCGGGCACCGACAAAAATCTAATGGAATTATTATATTTATTGCAGGGCAGAACCGACGAACAGACAAGCTTTCAATTAACAGAAAGTAATACGGGAGAAAAAATGCTTATTCTCCAAACTCCCCTGGAGCTGTGAAAGGCTTAATTTTATCTATTTCCGGAATAAGTCAAATTTTCGCTTTTTCCATTCGACAATGCCCCCA
>SDBS01000463.1_pt1 | contig 39418 bp, 28 predicted proteins | sample 2277091 | NCBI WGS metagenome assembly SDBS01 (sample SAMN10404972, study PRJNA504765) | marine sediment metagenome | isolation source: marine sediment core GS10_PC15, 163 cmbsf | place: Arctic Ocean: Southern Knipovich Ridge | collected 2010
GCTTAGATACACCCGTTACCGGTATGCACCCGGCCCCTCGCTACGGGGCTGACAGGCATTTGCCCCGGTCGGCACCTTTCAGCCGACTAGAAAAGACGTGCCCTTAGCTGGGCACTCACCTGATCAGGATCATCTTGGTTGCAGACGTTCCTTCGGGAGTGTGGAGCCTCAGAAAATAGACACCGCTCGCGACACTACTGCCGGTATCACTCGAACCGGACCAGGTAATCTTGTGACGGCCCGCTTCCACCGTCTCGTTCTCGATCAGTGAACATACCCTTCTCCCCGCCGCGTCGTAAATGGTGAGGCTGACGCGTGTCTCGCGGGGTAGCGCATACTCGATCGTCACGGATGGGTTGAAGGGATTTGGATAAGAACCGCGTATGCTCGGTAACGGGAGCCGCGACGACGAATCCTCCCGCTGCGCGTCCGTCGGTGTAACCGGAATACCCGTCAGCTTGTACACGGGACAGACGTTACCGTGACTGTCGGTGTAGGAAACCTCGAGGAGGTAGGTCCCCTCGGGAAAGCCGGTCGTATCCCATATCAAGGTGTCGGGGATGCCGGGCCCGTTCGGGCTGCCGGCATCGACATCGATCCATGTACCCGCTCCGGGGGCGGCCGGCATGGCCTTTCCCCCCCCGCCTTCCGGAGGCGAGATCGAGATGAAACCGCTGATCACCGCATCACTCCTGCTGATACCCTCCAGCAACTTGTAGTTCTTGATCGTCGGTTTTCCTGAATCATTCGCATCGACCTCGAAGTTCAGGCTGTCCTGCGAGCCGCCGCCCGCCGGATCCATGAAATCTATCCGGTGAGAGATTCCACCTACGCATCCATCTTCGAAGTGTCTGAACCAGGGATAGGTTGCCATTGAACCGAGCGTCACGTAGTGACCGGTAACCGTCGTGTCGGTCTCGCTCATAAGGGTATCGCTGAGAAACAGAATCACATCCTCGCGGTCGGTCTCGAACTCCCGGAGGAGCGAGGATAGTTGGTCGAAGTCCTTCACACGCTTCGCCTTGATCTTCCATCCCGTCATGCCTCGCCCCGTGAGGTACCGCCTGATGCCTCCCATAACGTCGCCCTCCGTTGTGCCGCCGTAGGTATCGGTCCCCATATGCCGTTGCAACTCCGTTCCCATTTCCTCGGGTGTCTGCTCAGGCCTCGATGTATCCCCCTCGGGATGTTTGAGCTTCGGGTATCCATTGTCCGCCCAGTATTTCAGGCAACAAGCGGCGGCGGCCGGTCCACAGGACTGCGCGTTGATCTCGGGATCCTCGTCCCCGAGATCATCGCAGTCGACAGGTGTGAGGTCGCGTTCATAGTCCATCGGGAAGGGATAGGCCCTGAGCCGTGTCCCCGTAACGCCCTCGTCCGAGGTTTCGAAGACGATCTCGTGTATGCTGTCGGGGCGCATGACAAGGGTCGAATCGGGAGGCCAGTCGACGAACTCCGGTATCGGCGGGGTCGGATCGACGTATGCGGAGGTCGAGGCGCAGCAGGCGGACACTCCGTCTACATAGCAGCAGGCAGTTATCTCGAGCCAGGTGCCGAGAGGATCGAAATCCGTGAGATCAAGGTAGCCCGACCAGCCGTCTCCCGATTGCATCGGCAGGACCAGCGACGGATCGGGCGCCGAGCCGTCGTAGTCGATGTAGAAATCGGTGAATGGATCACCGCTTCCCAATATCCGGTAACCGAACCAGACGTAATCGATATCGCCGCATCCGCTGAACAGTGCGTGCACGACGAGCGTATCGTTCGCCGGCTCGCCCACCTCGGACCCGTAAGGCCGCGGGAACCAGATGTCGGCATGCGGCGGCGCGTAGGGCACCGCCTCGAATGCCAGGAAACTGAGCGATCCTGGTGTGCTGCAGCCTTCATTGCAGACATCCACATCTTCCGGTATGCCGTCATCGTTGGAATCGCTGTCCATATCGTCGAAGTAACCGGGCATGTCATTGACTACTCCCACGAGCCGTATCGGTGTGTCGTTTTGGAACAATTCGCCCGGCAGAAGATCGGGGAACTCGAGATAGAAGAATAGATCGATGTAGTAATCGGCAGGAAACACCACACCGGGGAGCTGCCCGGTAGCCTCACCGATCGCAGAGCCGTTGTTGACGAGTCTTACCTCGCCGAGCGTGCTCGTCCCCCTGAGATCGAGTTCCACAATCTCGGTCTGAATATGGTAATACCCTCCTACGTTCGTGGTGTCTGACCACTGCATGTCCACCGTACCACGCACGACGAGCGTATCGGTGATGTGCCCCGGGATATCGACATGGATCTTGACGTTCTGATGAACACGGCGCGTCTCCTGGGCATGAAGGACACGGCACCAGAAAAGTGAAAGGATCGAGAAGAGCATAACAACCGCCCAATACCGGACGGTTGAACGAGTGATACGACACATGGGACGCCTCCTCACCAGGAAATCTACGCACAAAACAGACTCTCATGATCTATATTTGACGGCTGCAAGATATATCCACGGTGAACGACATTATACCACAAACAACAATAATGGGGAATGACGCAAAGCAACCTCGAATCCGGTAACGAAATACGGGAGGCGGAGGATGATTCCGTTCAGGCCTCGCAACCAGGTCGGCCCCCTCAAGAACACGAGGTCGATTTGATCATACCGGGTATTCCAGCGATGTATTGGATGTCGTATTGCTTCTGGGCATTCCAAAAATATCGCGTTGTGCCATCGGGAGGATTCTGATTTTTAATGGCTGTTTCCCTATTAGCGCTTTTAATCAACTTGCCGCCAAAGATGAGAAACGGAAGTCCGACAATGAAAATCAAGATACCAACGCCGACTCCTGATTCTTTATCGAAAAACGCAAATACTGATGCCATCATCAGAAAGAGACAGATGAGCAGCAGGATTATCCCGAAGAATTTCTTGATGAACCGCATTTACCCCTCCCCGAATCACGATATAACAGCTTCTGCTCCGACGCTTCCACTTTGAGTACGTGGCAACTGTTTGTATCGACTACACTTACTCTATCAAATCCCGCTAAGACAAGTCCACTTGTCTTAGCGAACATCTGTTCGAATAAGAGCAATCGAGTGATCTTATCATCCCAATAGAGAACGGATTGCCAGTCCCGGGCATCCTGCACTTTCGGCGCTGAGTATATTCACTCCTGGCAATCGATTATGATTGTATCGTCACCTTGTTCTCTGACAAAATCATTTAAGCGTCAGTACCGCGAAACATCCATCGCGGTCGTTCGTATACCCTTACAGGTCTCCTATTTAAGACCTTGGGCGTTCAACTGTCTTTAAAGACTTACCGAAAGGCGTTCCGGATGTTACGTCGATTATCACTGTTTCTAGTGCTGATACTGCTTACTCCCCTCCTTATCGCACCTCTCTCCTCCCCCGCCGCGGCATTCGAGGATGACGAGGACGAAGTCAAGCACACCAGCTTCGACCTCCAGGTCAACGGATACGGTGTCGGATTCGGCAACTCCGCCCGCCTGCGCGGCCTCAGATTCAACTGGAAGGACCACAGCGTCGAGGAGGTCATCGGGATCAACATCACCTTCTGGAAGCCCGGCGAGAGCTACGAGGGCCGGATCTCCGGGCTCCAGTTCGGATTCTACAGCCCGCGCGCGGCGACCCTCGGCGGCCTGTCGGTCGGTATCCTCGCAGTCGAGGCGGATGACTACATCAACGGCGTAGCCCTCGCTCTGCTGGCCGTCACAAATACTGGTATCACCCGTGGCATCTCGATCGCCGGTCTCGCGAACGTAACTGGCGACAACATGTACGGTATCAGCCTCGCAGGCCTGGCCAACGTCTCGGGCGGCGAGCTCTACGGAATCGGCCTGGGCCTGCTGGCGAATGTCATCGACGGGGGAATGTACGGCGTCACAGCGAGCCTCCTCGCCAACGTATCGAACGGCGAGATGAAAGGTATCACGATCGGCGGCCTTGCAAACGTGATCAACGGGAACACGCACGGCATCACGATCGGCGGCCTTGCCAACGTGACCGAAGGCACGATGTCGGGGATATCGGCGAGTCTTCTGGCAAACGTATCGGGCGACGGGACGTCCGGCATCATGTTCGGAGGCCTGGCCAACGTATCAGGTGACCAGACGACCGGGATCACGTTCGGCGGTCTGGCGAACGTCTCAGGCGACAGGATGACGGGGATCTCGGTCGGCGGCCTGGCGAATGTCGCCGACGGGGATGTCACGGGCATCACGTTCGGGGGCCTGGCCAATGTCGGCGCCGGGAACGTTACCGGTATCACATTCGGCGGCCTCGCCAACGTCGCCGACGGCGATATGACGGGCATCAACCTCTCCCTCCTGGCTAACGTAGCGGCAGACGAGCTGAAGGGCATCTCGTTCGGCGGCCTGGCAGCCGTTGGAGCAGAAGGGATCTCGGGCGTCACGTTCGGCGGACTCACCGTTCTCTCCGAGGAGAACATATCGGGTATTTCAACGGGCCTCGGCGGCATCAATGCCGGCGAGGATCTGTTCGGGATAAACATCGGCATCATCGGTATGCTCACATGGCAGGGCTTCGAGGCTGAGGAAGGCGCCGAGCTCGGCTACTACGGCATCCGAGCGGAGAACGCGGGGCTGCTCACCCTCCACGGCATCGACATCAAGATCCACGACAGAGCGGTCGGCCTGACCGTGGCTGGCGTGGACGTCCGCGCGGGGAGCATCACGGGAGCGGCCATGGCGATAGCATTCGTCGATGCCGACCAGCTGCACGGATTCTCGGCGAGCGCCGTGAACAACTACACGGAGTACCAGCACGGGTTCACGATAGGGATAGTCAATATCGCGGAGGAGCTGAGCGGGCTCCAGTTCGGCCTGATCAACATCGCCAGGAACAACGAGGGCTGGAGGAAGATCCTGCCGATAGCGAACTGGAACTTCTGACAAGTGCCGCTTAATATCGAGCTTCCCCTGCCGTGGCTCGCCGTCCCTACAGTCTCTTTGCGAACCTACAGCACCAAATTATGCTCATTAAACTGGATCCGTTCTAGGGGGGGGGCAGGTCAGCACCTCATAACATCATGTTCTCCAAATTATTTATTTTTCAGCACGGAGGCAGATATCTGAGCTACCCAGCCACCAGGGTCCCCCCGGCGCTCGATCGGGTCGGATCGCGTCTCTATGAAATGTAGATTAATATGATTCTATCGGAGCAGAACCATCTTTTTGGTCTGGACGAAGTCACCGGCGACGAGGAGGTATAAGTAGATACCGCTCGACACCTCTCTCCCGCTATCATCACGGCCATTCCAGACTACCTCGTTGATTCCTGCGTTTCTCATGCCATCAGCCAGTGTTCTCACTATACTGCCGGAAACATCAAATATCCTTATCGTTGCATGGGAGTTTCTCGGCACGCTAAAGCTGATCGTAGTGGTGGGATTGAATGGATTGGGATAGTTTTGAAAAAGGTTATACGATGGTATCTCACTCGGCCTTCCATCCTCCGCGCTCTCGAGATCAAACTCCGGATCCAGTCTCAGTCGGTGATGGTTGGCGCAGCTATCCTCGTACGTTACATCGAACCACACGCCGTAACTCCCCCCCGGGTGATTGCTCAAATCGAAACGGTAACCATCCGTCTGTCCGGTGCTCGTTTCGCCCTCTGCAATATCTCCGTAATGGCAACCCGGATCTGGAATGATCAGCCAGGGTATATCGGCATTCATCATTACCGTTACATCATGCGCAGTTCCCGGACCCGAATTGAACACCTCGACTGCAACCTGCCAGATGGGCGGTTCATACGATAACGATTGATAATCGACGAGGGTTAGCATCGGCTGCTCGCACGTAACCGTATCTTCACATACTGATATCATGTGCGGATTATTGGACGTTCCATTATAGGCCGTGGTTCCGATACCGTTTGTCGCCGCTATAAAATACTCAAGTATGCTTTCTGTCACGTCATCACCCGGGATCGTCATGACAATTGGATTTACCGGATTGTCTTCACAAAGCTCGCCCCAGCCGGGTTCGCCCACCTGCCTGTAGTAAAGACAGGTGGTTTCAACACTAGAGCAATTATCCAATACTTCCCAAAGAACGTAGATATCCTGTCCCGTCACACAGGCTACAATCGGTGTGTGGATTATCTGAACCGCATCTTCACATACTGATATCATGTGCGGATTATTGGACGTTCCATTATAGGCCGTGGTTCCGATACCGTTTGTCGCCGTTATAAAATACTCAAGGCTGCCTTCTGTCACTTCACCACCCGGGATCGTCATGGCAATTGGATTTACCGGATTGTCTTCACAAAGCTCGCTCCAGCCGAGTTCGCCCACCTGCCTGTAGTAAAGACAGGTGGTTTCAACACCATAGACATTATCTGATACTTCCCAAAGAACGTAGATATCCTGTCCCGTCACACAATCTGCAATCGGTGTATGGAATATCTGAAGACGATTGACGCTGTTAAACGTAAACGTTCCGCCCTGTACTTCATGAATCGAATGTCCATCGTTGCAAGCGGTGATCCGGACGGCGGGAGGATCAACTCCCGGGTGGCCGACGAGACTCACCGTGAAGGTATCGGGATCGGCATGATTCCAGACCGGCACCGTTCCCAGATGGACGATATCATATTGCACTCCAAAACAGTCACCCATGCAGACATTGGCGGCAATAGAGATGCCACTCTCAACATCCCCTATGGCCGCCTTAATGTATCCCGACCAAACCGGCATCAAGAATGCTGCATCGAGCGTTGACAGTACCAACCTGAATTCGCATGCATGCCCCAATACAGGACCGCTCCCCTGGATGTAATATATCCCCAGGTTAAAAATCTCGCCGGTGGGAAGCTCCGCATCATTGTCGTTGAATGGCGAATTGGCGAACAGCGCTATCCTCGCATCCTGAGCGCTGGCCGAACCGACAAGCATTACCGCAATGAGCATACCGATTATCAATGCTTTCACTGGTCCCCTTCTTTCCGGTCTGTTTGTGAAATTTTCCCCATCGAAACAGGCGCGAGTTCGATAGACAATTAACACAGAGTCAGCTGGTTGTTTGTCCGCGCACACTGGTACCGTGCCCGATCAGAAAATCGGTTTTACGACAGAGATGCCCGATATCAAGGAGCACGGAAGCCGCAAATGATGCTAAAAATGATTGGAAACCCCTCATTCATCACTGTAGAAAGTTCTATACCATTTTGGATGCGAATAATCGGAAAATCTGCAAGGTGTCATCACTGCTGTCGTTTAAATTATTATGTGCGGGCAGATTAATTTTAGCGGGATAATAACTGTGATATTTCCCCCTGTTTATCCACTCCCCTTGTGAAATATTTCCTAGTGGTTATTGAGCTGACCTTTCCCCACTAAACTGATTCACGACAGGAGTTAGTCTTTCTGGCATTTTTCATACAGGAGGGACACCCGAGGCCGCTTATGTGTTTTTTCACTTAGGACAGATACCCTTCTGGCTTATAATCAGATCTGAAACATACAGGCACCTTATCCCGGAGGTCGCTGCAGATGCATATTAACTTCAAGACTGAATACCTGATCATTCTGACCATTTCATCCTTAATGCTGATGAATTCCTGTTCTGATAACTCCACAGCACCGGAGAATGAAAACGGCGATGACGATCGTTCGTATTGCGAGCTCAAGCCCCTGCCCGCTCCGACGGGGAGCATAATCAACGTCAACAACGTGGGAGAACTCCTGGTGGTAGTGAACGATGTCAACTCAGACGGTACGCCCGCGACAATACTCCTGGCATCGGGAACCTACGAGATTCCTTATGTCCTCTATTTCACTGCGGACAGCCTGACAATCAGAAGCGCCTCGGGCAACAGGGATGATGTGATTATCCGGTCCGCCCTCGATGCCGACGGCATCATCTGGTTTACGGGAGACAACATGACGATCGCCGACCTGACGCTGGGATGGGTATCCGGAATCGGGATACAGGCATTCCACGGCGCCGACGACTGTCTTATGCATAATCTTCGTATCGTGGATACGGGCCAGCACATGTTAAAGGTGAATCGCTCTTCCATTCCTACCTTGACTATGACCCGCGGGGGCGAGGTGCGATGGTGTCTGTTTGAATATTCAGCCGGCGAAGGTCCCGGTGCGTATATCGGCGGGATATGCGCCGCCCAGTCTGACGGATGGATCGTTCACCACAACGTCTTCAGGGGCATCAAGGCCCCCGGAAGCGAAGAGGCGGGAGCCGCGATCTTCTTCTGGATAGATTCGGCGAATACGATCGTAGAACATAACACGATATATAACTGCGACCAGGGGATAATACTCGGCTATCAGGGAGGCGAGGTCTCTCAGATGGGTGGGATGATCCGAAACAACATGGTTCATACGAACAAAGGAGTCGGTATCAAGCTGGAGGGCGCTGAATCGGTTTCGATCTACAACAATACCGTTTTCACCGAGAACTACTTTGCCTCGATCGAGTACCGCTGGGAGTCGACACGCTTTGCCTCGATCATCAACAATCTTACAAACGAAGTGATCATTTACAGGAACGGAGGAACAGGTGTTCTGGAGACAAACGTCATGAACGCCGAGGCATCCTGGTTCATCGACGCGACCGGCGGCGACCTTCGGCTTGCCGGGTCACAGGCCACAGTGGTCGATCAGGGAACCGACCTGACGGCTGTTCCGATCGACTTCGAATGCGATGGAAGGCCCAAAGGAGACTCTACGGATATCGGCGCCGATGAATACTGATCGACCCCTCTACTGGGGTCCCCCCATTTGTTCCGTCCGCGTTGCAGTACATGCAGTTACCTGAATTTGAGTAATCTCAGCCTAAAATAGCTATCCAGCAATTATTATCATGATATCTGGTGGGTGACCTGCCCCACGATTTGTAAAGCAGAGGTCTCATCCGAAACACCTCAGAGGGCAGGGCCCAAAGGCCCCGCCCCCTGTTTATTGTCCGTCCGATTCGCTCGCAGCGGCTCTGTCTGCGAAATGCCGGGAATCATCATTGAAAAGGATAGCAAATAACGGAGTTCGAGTACTATTATAGCCCGCACAAGATAAATTGGTGGGCAATACATGAAATTCAGGGGGTTTGCGATGAGAAGGCTGTCATTACCTGTAGCGGTTTTCGCCGCTGTAATGATCCTGACCCTGCCGCTGTCGGCGCAGGAGGGAAACGATAAGAAGGCAACCGAAGGGACCGGGAAGACGGACATCGAGCTGGTCGAGATAGAGCCGTTCTTCTACTGTTCCGTGGAGATGACCGGGAGCTACGAACAGCATCCCGACGCCTTCATGAAGCTGTACACCGAGGCGGGAAAACAGGGCCTGCCCATGGCCGGGGCGCCGTTCGGCATCTACTGGAACTCGCCGCATGACACGGCCGAGGAAGACCTGAAATGGGAGATCGGCATGGCCGTACCGGAGGACAAGGAATTACTGGCCCCCTTCAGCAGGAAGAGATGGGAACACACATTAGTCGTGACGAAGGATTTCGAGGGAGCTTTCGGATCGGAAGAGATGTCCTCAGCATACGTTGAAGTATACGGATGGATAGAGAAGAATGGATACGAGCTGGCCGGCCCGATGATGGAAAAGTTCCTCAGCAACCCTTCTCCCAACGAAGAGGGCGAATTCGTCGGCAAGGTGCAGATCATATTCCCGGTTCAGAAGAAAAAGTAGTGAGGCGGGCCCGATACGCGGCTTTCGATGAGTCGTGCGAGATCCCCGATGGGCCGGAGAACTGACCGGCGTCCGGGATCTCGCCTGCAATGTAGCCGAGAAGTCCACCAAAAGGTATGAGAATTGCATCTGCAGGGATCTGTAGCGCACGGAAAACAAAACGCCCCAATTGAATCAGAATTGGACAATAAGGAGCCGAGCATGAAGACCAGGATCCGATCGATATTAACTCTGGCTGTGTTGACACTCGCCGTTACTACATCCTGGCTGCTGGTCGGCTGCAGCGATAGTACCGAACCGAGCCCTTCGATCACTGGCAGCGCGAATATTATCTGCAATCCGGCCGGAATCGACCCGTCGTGGAACCTGTCCGGACCCGGCAGTTACAACCACGACGCCGCAGGTGACACCACCCTGAAAGGCCTCACGGCAGGCGACTACACTATCACATGGGGCGATGTCAGCGGCTATGTCACACCTGCACAGGAAACACTCGGCCTGACAGCCGGTCATACAGTGGAATTTACAGCCACCTACATTGAGGCTGTCGGAACAATAGTGATCGAAAACGATCCGGACGAACTCTATGTAATGTGGAATCTGACCGGACCGGATGGGTACAATCTGGATTATTGGGAAGAGACCACTATTTCCAACCGTCCGATCGGTGATTACACCATCACCTGGGGAGAACAAAGCAACTGGATCACTCCCTCCCCGGAGACACTGGCGCTCACCACCGGAGGAACCATCGTTTTCGCGGCCTTCTATACTCCCGGGCCCAATACGATCCTGGTCACCAGCGAGCCCGATGGTGTCTGCACCGGCTGGCATATCGACGGACCGGGCAGCTTCAGTGCCGGCAGCACTGGAGGATTCTCCCTGATCAGCTACTATGTCGTTCCTGGTGAATACAGCATGACCTGGAATTCTGTCGACGGATGGAACACTCCGGCTTCGGAAGTCCTGACCTTGGCCGCGGACGGCACGATAAATTTTCACGGCGTCTATACCTCCAGCAGGTAGAATTAAGCCAGCCTGATCCTAGGGTGCAGGTCTGCTTGGAATCAGGATTCAAAAACTGCCTGGGAAGTTAGCATTTTACGCTAACTTTCCTGCAAGAACTTGTATCGTTTTGATGCTGGAACCCAGATTTCCGACTTTTTCAGCGTCTGTGTTTTTTTAACACAAAAAACGTAGCTATCCGGAATAATGCCTGCACTCGTTCGCCATAACTGGCAATATATGCACAGTAATGGAGGTCGCGTGCCATGAAACCCGAACAATTCCTCAACACTCATGGCGCGTTCACGAGAGCGGAGCTGCAGGGACGAGCCAGTGCCTCCGGGGACGTGGGGGCCCTGCATCCGGATCCCGTGACCCAGGAGCGGATCCGGCTTCGCCGAGGCCGAAGGAATCGAACTGGAGACAGCGCTGCGAATAGCATCGAGCTTCGGCGCGGGGATGGCAAGGATTGGCGATACTTGCGGTGCATTGACGGGCGGGATGATGGTCCTCAGGCTGAAATTTGGCCGCACAATCGCGGACGACACCGATGCGAAGGAGAAGAACTATCGCCTCGTCCATGAATTCGTCGAGGAATTCAACAAGCGGTTTGAGATGACCGCCTGCAGGGATCTTCTCGGATTCGAGCCCAGCGCACCCGAGGCTTCGCTGAATTTTAAAGACGATTCTGAGCTGGAGAAGCGTTGTGCGGGATTCGTGAGGGAGGCATCGGAGATAGTTGAGGATATCATCGATAGAGAAAACGAGTGAGACAAGACCCAACAGCCATATATATAGCCATATAATTATATTGACGCGTATCTAATCCTACTGTATACTATTCGTATGAAGAGACGTTCTGATTTTGAGTGGGATTCCTCCAAGGACAAGCTGAATCAAAGGAAACACGGCGTCTCCTTTGCCTTGGCACAACTTGCTTTTCTTGATCGCAAGCGTATCATTCTGGAGGATTTGGAGCATGGTGACGAAGAAAAACGATATTACTGTCTTGGTAGAGTCGCCGGTGGTAATTTAACCGTACGGTTTACATATCGAAAACGCAAAATCAGGATCATAGGCGCCGGTTATTGGCGGAAAGGAAAGATGATTTATGAAAAAGAAAATTAAGTATTCGGATGAACCTATTGGAAAAGTGAAAGCAGTTTCTGACTTCCTCCCTTCACCTGAAGAACTGGTCCTGAAAGACGAAACCGTCAAGGTCACGATTTCACTCAGTAAAGCCAGTGTGGAGTTTTTTAAAAAAGAGGCAAAAAAATATAATACCCAATACCAGAAAATGATCAGAAGACTCCTTGATGAATACACGTCACGACAGCCATAATATCGAAGTCATATGGAAGGTTCCTTTTGGGTGGCCTTCCTATGAGAATCAGAACAACCTGGACCATATTCCCAGCCTTATTCTAAGCAAAGAAAAACCCGGCCCTGAAGTCTCGGATCACTCCAGGGCCGGGTCACCCTTTAATTACTTTTTCTCAAAAGAGACACGTACTAGCGGAGAAGGATCATCTTCTTCGTCTCCTCGAACTCCCTCGTCGTGAGCCTGTAGAAGTAGACGCCGCTGGCGGCTGATGATCCATCAGTGTTCTGGCCGTTCCACTCAGTGGTGTATCTGCCTGCGGGTCTCGCTTCATCAACAAGAGTCGTTACGAGCCGTCCGGCCGCGTCATAGATCCGGATCGATATATGCCCGGACTCTTTTATCCCGAACCCGATGTTAGTGACGGGATTGAACGGGTTGGGGAAGTTCTGCGCGAGGAACGTGGCGTCGGGAAGCGGCATCGGGTCGTCGCCCGTGACCTGATTCGGACGCAGCAGCGCGTAGGGGCTCTCGTTTCCATGGACATCGACCGCAGCGACCTTGTAGAAGTATCCGCCATCCCATTCCCATCCCCCATCGAACAAGGCGGTGTCACATTCCGCGGCGAGAAGGTTCCCCGGTCCTGGCGTGAATTCTTCTGCAATACCGCGGTAGACATTGTAGCAGTCCATGTCCGGCTCTGTGTTGCGGTCCCAGGTGAGCTGCAGGCCGGTCGGGCCGAACATCTGCTCGCCCGCCAGACTGAGCGGGATGCAGGGAGCGAGGTTGTCGGCCGAATATCCGCTGTCCGGCTCCGAGACCCAGAAGACCGAGGGAGCCGCCGAATGGGCGATTATCTGGAAGTAGTGATAGTCGTTCGATGTCGCCGTCGAATCGAAGGCGGTCCGGACGATCTTCGAGTAGGTATCGATAAAGTAGGCGTCGTGGCTGTCGATCATCTCCCAGTAGTACGGCTCGCCGTACAGTAATCCCTCGCGCAGCACGGGACCGGTAGTGGCGGATGGGATGTCGGCCGGGCTTTCCAGAAGACAGGCGTCTCTAGCCATCAGCACCATCGCCTGCGGGATATCGAGCGCCCTCCAGATCGTGTATTCAACGATCTCGCCTAGCGGATCGTACTGACTCGCGTTCCAGGCGATGTTTACGTATCCCCCCTGGTCCTGAGGAACATCACCGACCGAGATGATCTCGGGAACGGGGCATCCCCAGCAACCGTCAGCGTCGAGTCTCTGGGCAAAGATGTCGTTGTAGCTTCCTGAACGTGAGTCTTCCCATACCACGATCGCGCCGCCCTTGCCATCGGTTACGGCAGCGTAGTTCAGCTGATGCTCGTCCGCTGTAGATACCGGGACACCGGTCGCCGTCCACAGAATCTCCCCGTACTGATCGAGCTTCTGCGTGTATACGTCGTAGTATGTCGCGGACCGAAGATCCTGCCAGAACATGATCATGGCGTCGTTGCCGTCCGGGACTGCGCATTCCATATACTTGTTCCCCGACTCTGTGCAGACAGGTATCCCCCTGTAGGCCCACTGGAAGTTACCGTTCGCATCGATCCTCTGGGCATATATGTGGTAATGCGTTGCGTCTCGCCCGTCCGACCAAGCGATGAGCGCGCCGCCCGAGCTGACTGGTATGAGTACCGGATTGGACTGACTCTCTGCGGCGTTGCAGATGGCTATGCCGTTGACTGTCCATTGTACCGTTCCGGAGACGTCGATCTTCTGTGCGTAGATGTCGGAGTTCGTTCCGCTCCGGAAGTCGTACCACACGATGATCGCTCCCCCTGAGGCCGCCAGGACCATTTCCTGGTTGTTCTGGGTGTTAGTTGCGGTGCATATTCCGACACCGTTGATCGTCCATTGCACCGTCCCGGAGGTGTTGACCCTCTGGGCGTAGATATCGTAGTTGCCGTTCCTCGTGTCGGACCACGAGATGATCGCTCCGCCGGAGCCGTCCGTTGTGATCGCCGGAAGGGTCTGGTGGTTGGTGGTCGCGGAGATGGATACCCCGTCCGTCGTCCACTGGACCATGCCGCTCGGATCAACTCTCTGAGCGTACACGTCGTAGTCAAAACCGTTTCGTATATCTCTCCACGTAATGATCGCGCCCCCCGAACCGTCGGATACCATAACCGGTACATCCTGGTGGAAGGCAGCGGCACTGATCGCAACGCCTGTTGAAACCCATAGAAGGGTGCCGCCCGCATCGACCCTCTGGGCGTAAATATCGTCATAACCTCCGCTGCGGTGGTCCTCCCAGGCAATTATTGCGCCCCCGGCTCCGTCCGGGACAATCGCAGGCTGGAACTGATTAAAAACAGCGGAACATATGGGTATGCCGCCAGGCGACCAGAGGGGATTTCCGCATGCATCGAGCCTCTGGGCGAAAATCTTATGGGCTGAGCCATCACGAAGATCTCTCCAGGCTATGATCGATCCTCCGGAGCCGTCGCTGGCGATGACGCAGTCTGCCTGTTCGCCGACCGCCCTGCAGACACCGAACCCGTCTTCGGTCCATTGCGCGCGCAGCGGGGAAAACCCTGCAAGCATCACAATCAGAATAATGACGATACAGAACACTGCGTGCCGTTTCATGGTCGTACCTCCTGTCATAGACAGATCGTACAGAACTGATTTATTATGAGAATTAACCCGGTCGCTATTATACCATACTATTGCCGCAAGGTAAATGTCTTGGCCGGCACTCACCTGAGAAGGATCATCTTCTTCGTCTCTTCGTACTGGCAAGCCGTGAGCCTGTAGAAGTAGACACCGCTGGCGGCGGATGTTCCGTTTTTGTCTTTTCCGTTCCATACGGTAGAGTATGGACCCGCCGGCCTCGATTCGTCGATCAGCACGGCCACCAGTTTCCCCGCTGCATTGTAGATACTGAGGTTCACAAATGTACCCATTTCAAGCTCGAAAGCGATCGTTGTGTTCGGATTAAACGGGTTGGGGAAGTTCTGCGAGAGGAATGTCGCGTCAGGGAGCGGCATCGGATCATCACCGGTCGCAGGGCTGAAGTTCAGGTTCAGCCGCTGGGCGTAGATATTCATCCCCGGTCCCCGCTTGTCGTTCCATACGAAGATGCCTCCCCCGCTCCCGTCAGATGCCACGACCGGCGATTGCTGCATCTCCTCGTTTATACATACGGGAAAACCGTTCGAACCCCAGAGGCAGTTGCCGTCCCCGTCGATGATATCACCGTAAAGGCAGTATCCATCGAACCGGAGGTCCATCCAGACGAGAGCGGCACCGCCCGTACCGTTCGGCGCTATCTCGACGGTATTCTGCTTGTGTTCCTGCGTGCATACCGGCACTCCGCCCACAGCCCACTGGGGCACTCCGCTGGCCGAGAGCTTCTGCGCGTAGATGTCGGAATAGTAGTTCCAGGGGCAGTCGCAGTAATCGTACCAGGCGATGATCGCTCCGCCTGCGCCATCGGTGGCGAGCCTCGGCCTTTCCTGGCCCATCGTGTCGGCGCAGATCTCGACTCCGTGGGCGTCCCAGAGCCGGGCGCCCGAGCCGTCGATCCTCTGGGCATACACGTCTCTGGATGACGCCGTTCCGCTACCCACATGCCAGCACACGATTGCCCCGCCGGCCATATCGGAAACCGCGTCGTGCTGGTCCTCGTTATTATACTCGCTGGCGACAGCGATCCCGTCGGTGGCCCACAGGCACGCACCCGTCGAATCGACACGCTGAGCGTATATGTCGCTGAGATATGCCGGGCGCTCGTCGCGCCAGACGATTATAACTCCTCCGCTTCCATCGGCGACCGCTCTCGGGGCACGCTGGTGTGAACCTTCAGTACAGACCGGGGTGCCGTTCGCACCCCACAACGTCACGCCGTCCGCGCGGACCCTCTGGGCGTAGATATTGTGATTCCCGTATCCGACATCCCACGCGATGATCGCGCCGCCTTTCCCGTCGCTGACAGGAAAGGGGACGCTGGCGTAGAGCCCTGTGGCAAGCAGCACACCCTCGTCGGTCCACAGTCGATTTCCGGCGGGATCCAGTCTCTGCGCCATCACCCTATCGCTTCCCCCCCAGGCAACTATGGCTCCGTCCGCCCCGTCGGATATCACGCGAGGCGCGTTGTCATTCAACGTGGACGTTGTCGCCGGGACACCGTCGGCGGCCCACAGGACTGTTCCGGCCGAATCGATCCTCTGGATGAATATGTCGTCGTTTCCGAAGCGTCTTTCCGCCCAGACGACGAACGCCCCGCCCGATCCGTCGGGAGCGACCTTCTGGCTCGTCTTGGTCGAGTTGTAGACACATACAGGCACGCCGTCCCAGGCCCAGTGAACCGAATGGAGCGGACGCGCTATTGCAAGAACTGCCGACGAAAGGATCAGAACGCGGATGATCATTCGCATGGCAACCTGCCTTCATGATTTTCAGATGGGGTACTTTCCGGGGTCATTATACTACAGGCTGGGAGCATATTCAATCTGCACCTTCATCTTGTACACAGCGGCAGCGACACCCCCGGATTCTCGAACCTGCTGTAATCATTTCAGTTGACAGGAAACGGACCCAGGCCGAGGAGTTCGGCATGTCGATCGGCATGGAGGTTTCCGCCAGCGGCGGCCTCTTCGTGACATTCTCGGCAACTCTTCGCACCGAGTTCTCGTATTCATCGTCGACGTCCCTTACTGTCAGCGAGGAGGAGCCTGTAGAGGAATCGTTCACGATCTCCTGCCCCGACAACAGGAACATCGTCTACTGCGTCTGGCAGCTGGTCGATGAGTTCAGGATCATCGGAGTCGACGGTGAGGAATTCACGGATCCGTATTACAGGTTCGCGGCAGGCTCTCACCTGGCGATATGCCCGACGCCGGAGTTCGTGCCGATGACGACCTATTTTGACAATCCGTGAGGAACGATACGCGGCGGCCTGTTCTTTCCCGGACTCCGCTATTAAACAGCAACAGGGGGCAGGGCCCGAAGGCCCCGCCCCCTGCTTATTGTCTGTCTGATTCGCTCGCTGTTTTAGTTATTGCTAGAACGGCGTCAGGTGTATCGATGTCCTGACGTCCCCGTTAACAGTAAACCAGCCTGACGGGGCTGGATAATCCGAATCAATCGTGTTGTAGTAAAGGTTCATTCCTTCTATCTGGTCGTAGAAACACCACATTCCGGCCTGATCGCCTCCGGATGGAACGACTATCCACAGCCCGACAGGGTCGGACTGATAGCGGGGGTGCCCGTTGAAATCATCAAGATAATTGAAGGTATAATCTACGTGTCCGGATGGCGATCCCGTGACCGTGTAACCCGAGGGTATGCCGGTGGTCCCGTTTACGGCAGCGGAACGATCGCTTTCACCGATGGAATTCTCAGCACTGACCTGGTAATAGTACGTTGTGCCACAGGTGAGACTGTAATCCGCAAATTCCGTTAATGCCCCTGGATATCTCAGGTGGAAAATCCCCGATGCGCTTTCCGACCTGTACAGATTGTATTCGGTCGCATCATCTGAAGCATCCCAGGACAGTGTCAGGCTTGCCAGTCCTGTATCAGTAACGGACAATCCCGCAGGTGTGTCGGGAGCGCTCCCGGGATTTGTCCCGTTGACGGAATCCGAATCGGAACATCCCGACAGCAGGCACATCAGGACTATTAACGAAACGATGACCGTGATCTTCATGGTCCCTCCTTGTGTTAAGCACTGTCCGGCCCGGCGAAGCGGGTTATCGAGCCATCGCATCTATGCCGCGCGATATGCCGATCATCTGCCAGGCACCGTCTCTCTTGCTGAAATAGGCTATCTTTCGTGTCCGGGGCCTGACCAGGGATCCGCTGCACCGGTAGGCGTTGGAGTATATCACCAGGGCCTGGGTACACCCGGAATCAAACCCGACTTTTGAGAATGTCAGGTATCCCTGGGCATCGGGGAACACTGTGTCGAAGCTGTCCCAGTCAGGCTCGGTGGCGTCGCTTATCGCGGCGTATACATCTGTCCCGGAAGCGGCTGGCTCGCTGCCCGCCTTGAGCGTTTCGCCCTCGGACTGGTCCGCGCTGCCGCGCAGGGCCTTGCAGTATTCCTGGTCGGATACGAGCCGGTATTCGACGGGGATGCTGAAGTTCCCGGCGAGCCGGTTTGTCGCACCGCTGTTATTGACTATAAGAGAATCGATCGTCTCGGTCTTGAGCTTCGGCCACTGCCTCTGGAGGAAGCTCAGCTGCTCACGCAGGCACCATGGTTCAGTGTCACGGTTGATCAGTATCAGGCTGAATTCCGCCTCGTATTGCTCCCGGATGAGCAGCGACATCACTTCATACTCGTCTGACTTACGAGATGCTCCCTCTGCCCTGCTGTCTGCAACCTGCAGCAGCAGTGCGATGCTGATGATCGCCCATAGTCCCAGCAGTCTATACTTCCTCATGATTTCTCCCGTGGTTTCTGATTGTACCCCTATTACCGAGCGTTTCTCAACTATATGTACCGGTTGCTGTTAATCTGTATTTTCATGCAAATTCCGGTCCACCCGCCAGGTTGAGATCTTTCCTGACAAGACCGATCGAGCGCATTATCCTTCAACAGGGCCCTGTACACGAAACATGCTTGCATATTACTGATACTATCTTACAGGTCCAAATACCGGGAGCGGTATGTTCCAGCGGGAATCAATGTCAATCGAGGGGTGACATGGATAATCGACGTTTCTGGCTCAACTGCGGCATCGCAGGCATTGTCGGGATGGCCTGCTACATACTGGCCATCACCATCCCCTGGCCCGAGACACAGCTCGGAGGGTCGATGCTGCTGGTCGTCGCCGGCGCCTGGCCGATATTCAGCATCATCTACAGCTACGGGATGTATACCTTCATCGCCGCCGAGCGCGACGGGGCGTCGAACCGACTGGCGCTGATATTCGGTGTTCTGGCGTTCAGCACCGTCCTTTCGATGCTCATCGTTCAGCTGGCAGTAGATGCTTCGTTCGCAGATATAGCCAAGGGGCTCGAGGATGAGACGTCGACGGCCCTGGCGCGGGGCCTGAAGATGATCGACCTCGGGCTCGACATCGCCTGGGACATACTGATCGGGGTCTCGATGATATTCATGGGGGTCGCGCTGAAGGGACGCTCGGGATTCGGGATCTGGTGGGCGGCACCCGTCATGCTGCTCGGCGTGCTTATGCTGGGGCTTAACGCCGCTACGTTCCCCTGGCCGCCCGGGGAAGCGGGTCTGTTCGACGTCGGACCGTTCGTCGGGACGTTCATGCTCGCGGTCGCGGTGAGGTTCATCGTACTGGTGAGGCGGGAGCCGGAGGTTGCAGACGATTGAATCGACCATGCTGCACCCGGATTGATGAAAGGTGGCTGGCGCAAAGCACGTTGGTATCCTATATGCGGCAATTCAACCCCTATCCCTGACTACAGCCCAGAAAATGGGGTTGAAATCAAGGTGCTCGTTCAAGTACTATTAATCAGTACAGCAGGAGAGGAGGAGCAGACACAGTGACAGACAAAGAACGTAAAAAGCTTCTGTCCGAGATGGAAGAATATATCAAGAAGGTTTCTTCCTCCAAGGAGAAATCACTGGAATTCCTGGTTAAGGCTGGCATCTGCACCCCTAAGGGCAACCTGCGGAAGCTTTATAAGTAATCCTCCATGAAAGCCTCTCTATCCTCTTCATCCCTGTATTCTCCCCTTCCTGGTTTCGTATTAGGATTCCATGGCTGCGACCGAAAAGTCGGCGAAAAAGTCATATCCGGACCTGAGCATCTGAAACGCAGCGATAACGAATACGACTGGCTTGGAAGTGGCATATATTTCTGGGAAAACAATCCATCACGCGCTCTTGATTATGCTCGCCTGATCAAAGCACAGCCCGAAAGATGCAAGGAAAAGGTCACCGAGCCTTTCGTAGTAGGTGCAATCATTAATCTGGGTTATTGCCTTAATCTACTTGAACACGACAATCTGAAGATATTGAACAAAGGGTATAAACTTGTCCAATATGCATCTGATAAATTCGGAACACCTCTTCCGGAAAATGAGAATGTCGACGGATCTTCAGACCTCCTGTTGAGAAAGCTGGATCGCGCTGTAATCGAGTCCATACACGCTTTCAATAAAGATAAAATTCAAAGAGAATATGATTCGGTCAGAGCGGTGTTTGTGGAGGGAGACCCGCTCTATCCGGGTGCTGGTTTCCGGGAGAAAAATCACATTCAGATCTGTATCCGAAATCCGGACTGCATTAAAGGGTATTTCCGTGTCAGAAAAAGACTCACTTAAAAGGACTCATATCTTTATGAAAATCTTCTTCCTGTACAGCGGCAGCATGCAGAGATACATCACGATTATAAAGACGATCGCATAGGCCAGGGATCCGTTCAGACCGCCCAGCCAGGATGTAAACAGATTGTTATAGATCCATGCCTTTATGGTTATCGTGTTTCCATCAGCGCCGGTGACCTTTAACAGGTATAGCAGTCTCGCCATGATCCCGGCCAGCACGTAGACCGTGATCGCATTCATGCCGTAGACCAGCGCCGGCTGAGCCCATCTCTTTTTACCGCAGAAGTCGACGAGACAGTAGAGAACGCCCAGACATATTCCAGCCAGGCCGGCCATCAGGACGGAGTAGGAACTGGTCCACAGGCTCTTGTTGATCGGCAGCCGGAGATGCCACAGCGCACCGATAAGCACTGCCGCGCCGCCGATGGCAAGAAGCCCGGTCGTTTTGTCCCGTGGCGTCCTGTCGCTCCTGAGCCAGTATCCAGTCAGAACGCCGAACAGCGTCGTCGAGATCGCGGGGATGGTGCTGATGATCCCCTCCGGGTCCCATGTCTTTGTCACCGGCCACATGTGGCCCGCGAGGAGGCGGCCGTCCACCCAGGCTGCCAGATTGGATCCCTTTTCGTAGAGCCCGGCGCCTGTTCCCGGGACCGGTATCCATTCCATGATGGCCCAGTAGAAGAGCAGCAGCCCGATCGCCCAGGCAAGCTGGCCCTTCCACGTTGAATTGAGGAAGATCACCGAGGTTATGAGATAACAGACCGCTATTCTCTGAAGGACGCCGGGTATGCGCAGGGTCGCCAGTTCATAGAAGGGGAAGCCGCCGAGGAAGAGGCCGAGTGCGAACAGTATAAGCGTACGGCGGATTATCTTTATATAAAGAGATCGCTTGCCGGATTCCGCTTCAAGCCTGCTGCCGAATGAAAACGCAATAGCCACCCCGACGATGAACAGAAAGAACGGGAAGACCGTGTCCGCGAATGTCCAGCCGTGCCACTGAGCGTGGCGCAGCGGACCGTAGACATGACTCCAGCTTCCGGGATTGTTCACCAGGATCATCACGGCGATAGTCAGTCCCCTGAAGACGTCCAGTGAGATGAGGCGGTTCGATCGGTCCTTGTCCACGGTTCCCCCTCGATTCAATATCAGCCGTTATGAGTAAATAAGGATACACCTGCAAGGTGGCCGAATCCATCATAGATGCGGTACGACGAGGTCGATCTCCAGGCCTTTCGGCCTTCGACCAAAATATGACCCATCGCAGAATTGTCACGATAATAATACGACCAAGCCGAAAACCGCTTGACATATTGACCTATTTTAATGTAATATAGTCATTACATGCGAGGTGTTTATGTATATTGAGCAGATGCAACTGACCAGATTGAAAGAACTGATAGAGCCCGGCAAGGTGGTCCTGATATTCGGATCGCGGCGGGCGGGCAAGACAACCATGCTCGAGCACCTGATCCGGGATTCCGGCAGTGGCACACTCCTCGTTTCGGGCGAGGATATAACTGTGCGAAGTTACCTCGAGAGCCAGTCGATCGAGAAGCTCAGGGCCTTTGTCGGCGATCATACACTTCTTGCCGTCGACGAGGCGCAGTATGTAGATCAGATCGGACTGAACCTGAAACTGCTGGTCGATCATGTGCCCGGCCTCAGGATCGTTGCCACGGGTTCCTCCGCGTTCGGTCTCGCCCGCGATACCGGGGCTCCCCTGGCAGGAAGGCAGCATACTCTCCGGCTGCACCCTCTCTCCCAGAAGGAGATCGGCTCGACCGAGAAGCCCCATGAGACCGCATCGAACCTCGAAATGCGCCTGCTCTACGGGAGCTATCCGGAATGCGTGCTCACCAGGGATATCAAGCGGCGCGAGCTGCTGCTTAGAGAGCTCGTCAGCTCCTATCTGTTCAAGGACATCTTCCAGCTCGAGGGTATCCGAAAGCCGGACCGGATCACGCGCCTTGTCCGGTTGCTCGCATTCCAGATAGGTTCTGAGGTATCGATAACCGAGCTCGGGACACAACTAGGGATGAGCAAGAACACCGTCGATCATTATCTCGATCTGCTGGAGAAGTCGTTCGTGATATACAGCCTGTCCGGGTTCAGCCGGAATCTCCGCAAGGAAATCTCCAAGAGCCGTCGATACTACTTCTGGGACAACGGCATCCGTAACGCAGCGATCAACAATTTCAATCCGCTCGAGTTGCGTGATGACGTCGGCATGCTCTGGGAGAACTACATCATAGGCGAGCGGATGAAACGCAATGAATACACCGGGCGATTCGCGGATTCGTATTTCTGGCGCACCTATGACCGTAAGGAGATCGATCTGGTCGAGAGCTCAGGAACGGAGCTTCACGGATACGAGATCAAGTGGAGCGACAAACCGGTCCGCCCGCCGAAAGACTGGGCACGAAGCTATCCGGAAGCCACCTTTCAGGTGATCAACCGGCAGAACTATTTATCGTTTATTCTGTGAGGTACCTGTAAGACGGATGCACGCCATCCATTCCATGATCGCCTTGATTCCTCTCCGATGCTGATTACGGGATTTCAAGCGGCTCCCCGATTGACTCCTCCCGCCCCAGGATATATCTTTAAATATGGACTCCCGTCCAAACCATCTAATCCGTCTCGTCTGCATTGCGGCGGCATTTACCACCATCGCCATTGTCCCCTCCTGCACCGTTGAGGACATACCCTTCGTTCCAGATAACAGGGACCCGCCCCGGAAACCGGTTCTGAAATGGACGACCCTCACATCGACCAGATCGCTCAGATCGGTATGGGGCTACTGCGACTCCCGTGCATACGCGGTCGGCGACGAAGGGATGGCATTCTATTCGGACGGAGGGGAATGGATACCGATTCATACCGGAACGGACGCCGACCTGGCCGACATCTGGGGTGACAGCAGCGGAGTGTTGTTCGCTGTCGGAACTTCAGGGACGATTCTGGAATATGACGGCGCGTGGTCGATCCACGCAACAGAAGTCTCGGCGGACCTGAACTCGGTCTGGGGCTTTTCCTCCTCCGACGTCTACGTAGCGGGCAAATCTGGCACCATCCTGCATTACGACGGGGAAAGCTGGGTTTCGATGGACAGCGGGATACCAATCGATCTCAACGACATATGGGGAAGGTCCGGCAGCGACATCTACGCAGCCGGCACCGGCACTACGTTTCTGCACTTCAACGGAGTTAAATGGACCAGGATGCCCTGGCCCCCTTACGTAGGGTATACCCCGACTTACTACAGCGTAAGGAACGATTCCAATGGAAGGGTATACCTGGCAGGGGGCATGATCGACGGAGAAGGCACTCTATACATTTTATCGGGGGACACATGGAGATTCCACAACGACATCCCAACCGGCACCATTCGTGACCTGTTCGCAGACACGAACGGCCGGATATACGCCGCGGGAGATGGCGGAGCGATCTACACGATCACCAGCACAAGATTGACGCTGTTGCGCTCCGACCCACATGTCTCTCTGGAAGGAGTCTGGGCCTGCGGCAACAAGATCAGGGCCGTCGGCTCTCCCGGCATGATCCTGAGATTCAACGGCAGCGTGTGGATCGAGGAGGCCGGCTTCACAAACGCATCCCTGTATTCGATATTCGGAGCGGGAAAGCACGTTTTCGCCGCAGGCGAGAGGGGAACCCTGCTGCACTACGACCGGGAGACCTGGGAACTTGATGAATCCTCCGCTTCGCTCGATCTCTTCGGAGTCTGGGGGGACCGCAACTACTGGATGTTAGCCGCGGGCATGGCGGGAAAAACATTGATATTTGACGGCACGGGCTGGGTCGATCTCGGAACACCACCGATCGACAACCTGCACGGTATATGGGGATTTTCCCAGGCGGACATCTGGGGAGTCGGCTCGTACGGCAGGGTCTATCACTTCGATGGAACTGCCTGGTCCCTTGACGAGGATATATGCCGTGAGTGGCTGCTGGGAGTATGGGGGCCTGAACCGGGAGACGTCTTCACCGTCGGGCGCGACGGCGGCATCTTCCGCCTCGTCTCGGGCTTCTGGACGATCATGGCCAGCGGCATCGACTTCAGGCTCAACGATGTCTGGGGCTCAACCGCCGAAGATGTCTTCGCAGTCGGCAAGTACGGCACGATCCTCCATTACAACGGATCTGGATGGACCAGCATGGACACGCCCACGGAGGAGACACTTCACGGCATCTGGGGATTCGCGGCTGACGACGTCATAGCCGTAGGAGAATACGGCACAGCGCTCAGGTACGACGGCGATTCATGGATTCTTGAAGACTGCGGCACCAGCGAACACCTCCATGCTGTATGGGGATCCTTTAACCTGGATATTTTCGCGGCGGGGGCTTCCGGGACAGTGATCCATTACGGCCCCGTCGAAGAATGATCGTTCCCGTCTTCCGCTCTATAAATGCACCAGGGGGCTGGGCCCGAAGGCCCCGCCCCCTGTAACATGTCATGCTGCGACGTTCGCTGCGGCTGCTTCTCCTGCCGCTACTCCTCCCCCTCCTCGCCAAAGCCCCACTGCAGCCCCACCGACACGGCAGGCTCCTCCATCTCGAGGTAGTAGCCCGACAGTATCAGCCACTCCACGGGGAACAGGGATAGACCGATGTGCGAGTTGATTCCATCATAGGTGTAGAACGGGCTTACCCTGTCATAGAACGTCATCGAGAACGTCCCCAGGATCCAGTTCTCCTCGAAGTCGGGGATATCGGTGGCGTATCCGCCGGCGCCAGTGATCCCGAAGCGGCCTTCGACGATTTCCAGGGTCTTGACGAGCTGAACAAACGCTGACTGATCGCTTCCTCCTACCTGCACACTGCCCGTACCGAGAATGAACGCCGGACGCCATCCATCCAGATCCTGTGCGATCGGCTCCACGCGGAGACTCCAGATGATCTCATCCTCCCCGTCCTCCACGGCTACCGCGTACCCGACCCCCGCATCCAGCCATGAAAACAATCCATAGCGAAGGTTGAAAACAGCTCTTTCCTCCTCGCCTCTCGGGATGTACATCCCCGAGAAGAAAAGCGTCCTCGGCGGAAGCAGATCACCGACAGACTTCCCCGAACAGGCAGGACAGCCGGGGCCGCACTGCTGCGCTTCGGCTGTCCCGACCGATGCCAGAACAACAAATATCGACATAAAGATCATTGGTGCTTTGATTCTCATATTCAGGTCCTCTGTCCGGTGTTCGCTTCATATTAACAATACTTACTGATTTTGTAAGTATAACAGAGCTGGAATGTTTTTCCTAATACAGTGATTGAGCACTCGTCAAGTCCCGGGCTGACATGTTGCTCTGAAAACCCTATCGTGATTAAGTAACGGGGGGGCCACGTATCAGCGAAGCAGGATCATCTTCCTTGTTTCCTCGAACTCCATCGTGGAGAGCCTGTAGAAGTATACGCCGCTGGCGGCGGGTGTTCCGTTTTTGTCTTTTCCGTTCCATACGGTAGCGTATGGACCCGCCGGCCTCGATTCGTCGATCAGCACGGCCACCAGTCTCCCCGCGGCATCGTAGATACTGAGGTTCACAAATCCACCCGTTTCAAGCCCGAAAGCGATGGTCGTGATGGGATTGAAGGGATTGGGGTAGTTCTGCTTCAGCTCGAATGGTTTCGGAATGACCGGCCCTGTCCCTGTTACTACGCTGCCCGGTTTGAATGCGATACTTCTCGGAATGTTCAGTCCCCCGGTGGTTATCGTCTGCACGTATAATTCGTTCCCGTCGAACTCGACGATATTGTTCTGGTAATACGATGACGAGAATAAGTGCCCCCTGTCATCGAACGCGACTCCCTGGGGGCCGGTGAGATCCGGATGCGTGATCTCTCCAAGGTACGTGCCGCTCGTATCGAATTTCACTATGTTGCTGGAACTGCCTCCCGTTACATACAGCGTATCCCCCGTATTCCGGGCGATTCCCATCGGGCTGGAGAGTCCTCCCCCGGTAAAATCGGTTACATATGCTTCATAGGGATCGAACTTGATCACATTTGCGGTCAATGCGCTCGTCACATAGATATTGCCGTTCGAATCGAACATCGCACAGTTCGGTCCGTTCATGCCCCCGCCCGTGAAGTCACGCTGGTAGGTGCCGTCGAGATCGAAAACAACCACCTGATCATTATTGAAGCTGCAGACATAGAGCAGATTCGAAGGGCTTACTGACATACCGGTCGGGCCGTCGACCTCTGCGTGTGAGAACTTTGTGATATACAGCTCGTCACTCCCGAATACGAAGATCTCGCTTGAAAGCTGACTGGCAACATATATGAGATCGTTCGGCGCGTACACGATACCGCGCGGACCGTTTAGACCGGAGGCGGAAAAGCTGCGAAGGTACGCACCCATAGAGTCATAGACGGCTATTTCATCACTGTTGTAGCTGCTTACATAGAAGCAGTCGGTATGCTGCGGGGGCAGGATCCCCCGTGCAACACCTGCCGTTATTACGATCGTAAGAATCGTCAGTGCCGATATCAGCCTTGCGGGGATGGACATGCTTGATAGACTCCTTTTGTAAGGGTTATCATAACATAATCATTGCGGATACGAAATGCCAGATTTATTCCCGTCAAGCTGTTGCTGCCCGCCATCCGTTCCCCCCGTTGACTCTCCCCTGCCCCGGAGATATCTTTAAGTATGGGCAACAGTTCATACCCTCTAGCGCGCCTCGTCCGCTCGGTGCTGGTATGTGTCATCATCGCCATTGTCCCCTCGTGCGCGGGCGGCAGTTGTTCCTGAAGAATCGAATAGATCACTGCCGCATCGAATTCAGCGGTGAACGGCGGCTGTCCCGTAGCGAGCTCATACATGATCACGCCCAGTGACCAGATATCCGTACGGTGATCGACGGATTTACCCATGGCCTGCTCCGGCGACATGAATCGGGCCGTGCCCACCGCTGTGTCTGTTCGAGTAAGGCGGGAGCTGCCGGCGAGTTTGGCCAGCCCGAAATCGACGATCTTGATCGTGCCCTCCGGTGTGATCATGATGTTTTCCGGTTTGATATCACGATGGACCACCCCATGCTGGTGGGCGTACCATAATCCCTGCGCAATCGAGAACCCGATCTGAAACACTTCGATGGTGTTGAGCGGTTTGCGCGTCGAGAAGCTCGAGAGCGACTCACCGCCGTAGTACGCCATGCATATGAACGGCTGGCCATCTGAAGCCTCGTCTACTTCGTGGATGCTGCAGATATTCGGATGGTCGAGAGACGCGGCCGTCTGAGCCTCCCGGATGAATCTTTTCTTGAATTTTGAATCGGCGATCAGATGAGGATGGATGAATTTCAGCGCGACTTTTCGATGCAACTTGAGGTCTTCGGTCTCATATACGGCCCCATGCCTCCGACACCGATCTTGTGAAGAATCTTATAGTGGGAAACGGTCTGGCCTTCCATGATCCCCCCATCGCCTCTACCGGTCCACCCTGATTCGTTTCTGAATTTTCGAGTTCATCCCTGGAGATTAAGTTGTCATGGATCAGCCTTGAATGACTATAGCACAGGAGATGGACGTTGTCACCCGGATCTCCGGAAGCTGCCACAAGGGGGAGGGTCAAGGGGTTGAAAAATCACATCCGTGCAGGTCGTTCTCAACACATGCCCGCATTCTTCGGGAGGATCCCCCGCAAATCCAGCTGTGGAAAGACCAGGAAGCAGAACAGTCGCGATAACAAGGAGCCTCATGCTCCATCCTCCGGTCCAGCCGCTTTTACACCTTTCTAAAGAAAAAGACGTAAAATGGTTTGATCAGGCAAAGGACTAATAATGCAACAAACCACCATATGTCGATTTCAAGTATTCGTGGTATCAGCTTTACAATAATTATCGCCAAAAACATTACAGTCGCCTGGAGTAGTTTTAGATCGAATATATTCAGCATTTTTACGCGAGAGTTAAAATACTTGATCATTCTCTGCCTCCAATATGTTCACGAGACTAAGCCAGATTCATAAGTGAGCGTTTTCGAATAACAGAACGCTTGCGATTACAGCGAGCCTCATGTCCTTGAGTCCGATCAAGGAGGTGCTCTGTGATTCCATCACCTCAGAAGTATCATCTTCTTCGATATCGTCTTCCTGCCGGCGGTCAGGCGGTAGAAGTAGACGCCCGAGGCGGCAGCATTTCCAATCAGATCATTTCCGTTCCATTCGGCGGCGTGTGAACCCTTATCCATGTAATCCTCTATCAGGCACGCCGTGCGGCGGCCCGAGACGTCGAAGACCTCGAGCCTTACCGGGCTTCTTTCGGGCAGGTAGAACCTGATCGTCGTCGACGGGTTGAACGGGTTCGGGTGGTTCTGGCAGAGCGTCAGCGAAAGTTCTGGCACGACCGAATCATCCGTTGGTTGGCCCCACGAATTTGCAAACGCATAGCCGCCGCAGTTTCCCGCGCTGTCTGCCGCGCAGAGCCTGTAGATCAGAATATCACCGGGATCCCAGCCATCGTGTGTGAAGAAAGTCACATGAACCTGCTCACCATACGGATAACCAGGAGGATCACTTACAGGCGGAAATTCCCCTGTCTCGCTCCATTCAAGGATGTAAAATATGATGTCCTCATCGATGTTCGCTTCCCACTCCAGGTACATGTCATCATCGACAGGATTCGCCGTGAATCCTGTCGGTGCGGCGGGAGGCAGGTCTGTTCCTGTCTCATGCCATTCGCGGCAGTTATCATAATAGTAAGTAGTCGCGCCTGCGGGCCGCACTGCACGGGTGTACACAACGGAAAAATCACGATCATTGGTCATCGGGAATTCGCACGTATACTCCAGGGAGCCGTCGGCCGGGACGACAGCGGCGATCTCATATTCTCCCGACCATCCAGCGCTCCATAGTATCTCGTAACTGGTCACCGGTTCGGGAATATCCGCCTTGTCGAACGGAGAGCGCCCGAACTCCGCGCGAACGGTATCACCAACCAGTTCATATGTAACACTCCTTGGCGGCAATACGACAAGAGGCGATTCATATTCGTTATTGTCCTCATTCGATTCATCGACTTCATCATCCGGATCGACCCTCAGCCGGATGTTGCCATGAGCTCTGAGTGTGTGGTTCTTGACACAGCTGTCAAACCCGTCGAACTGAACGACCGCGATATCTCCGGCCTCGAGCCCCGGAAAGACCTCGTAGCCGAAATCTGTCGTTCCCAGGAAGGCCCCCCCTTCAGTCAACCCGTCGTAGTACAGATGCACGCGAGATGGCGAAGAGGGACAATGTCCAATATTCATTATCGTACACGAAACGATGATCTCGTCACCGCACCCCGCAAGCGTATCCTTAAATATCGATTCAAAAACTGTAAGGTCCGCAAAGCTCGTAGTGTCCGTGAATGGCTCGGCCAGATCCCACATATTCCCCGTCGAATCGGCCACGTAAAGACTTCTGAATATCTTGTGCTGATAGCAGCCTAACGGTTCGGCAAACACCAGCGCTACCGTCGTATCGCCGATGAAAAGCTCGGCTGACACGGGAAAAATGGAGTCTTCCTCGATATACCTGCTGTAGACCAGGTAGTTGCCGATGTCTTCCGCCGATTCGGCGGTAACTTCCTCGGTGAAGGTGATCTCGAGCGTCGAGTGATCGATCACTCGCAGATCCGCCAGAAAAGGAGGCGTTACATCGTCAGGACAGAAATTGAGGCCTACATTGGAGACCGGTACGGCAGCGTCGAATGTCACATCCGGATAACTGTTGCAGTTTGAGATGCCGAATTCGACCAGTTGACTGTAGAAGAAACGCTGCGCCGGGAACAGCTGCACGAGCCCAGAGTCTTCGCTCGTAATCAGGACCGTCTGGTACAGGCCCCAGAACCAGTCGTTCTCCAGGCAGTCATCGAAAACTACACTTATCCCATTCTGCGGTGTGCCGTTGTTACCCAGCACAATGGCTTCGTTGAATACCAGGTAGGCCGGAATCATGTTGTCAGGATAAAGGATCTGGAACACCATCGCTTTCATCCCGTTATCACCGGGCCTCGCCCACACATAAACATCGACGGGATAATAATCGGTCCCATACGCGCAGTGCCCGCTGCGCGTGTCGTCGATGTAAAGCCCGATCTGCGGCGTCTGCTGAGCCTGAGCCGGGGCAAGGCCGCAGATGGCCACAATCAGCAGGACTGCAAAAGTTCTTCGCAATTATATTACCCCTTCTGTGGCCCTTTCGTCAGAAGCACTCGTGCAGGTAGTGCTGGCCGAGGAAAGCGAAGTCGCCCAGATCGACTGATCCATCATCGTTGAAATCGCAGCATGTATTGAATGCGGCGTCGCCCCCCTGAGTGTTGTACGCATCTGCGAAGAAGCTCAGATCCGACAGATTGACCTCGCAGTCGGCGTTGATGTCGGGACCGACGATCACAACATCCACACAGACCGGCGCCAGGCACTGGGAGTCCAGGATCGTCCTGCCCATGCACGAGACATAGATGCCGCCCGACGGGATGCATCCGCCGGCCGCAATCCTCCCCGAGAATGTCGTTCTGCCGTCTGAATCGGTCAGCTCGTCGGCAACGAAGTGCGCCACGCAGACGCACAGCTCATACTCCGCCTCACAGGCATTCATCCAGTAATCGGTCCACGGGATCCCGGCTATGCCGTTCCCCGCGGAGTCCCTGATATAGACCTCGATATAGTCGTCGTCTCCTCCGCAACCGTTCCTGATGTACTCGAAATCACCTTTCGGGCAGCAGGAAACCCGCATGCCGGCGCAGCTGACATTCAGCTCGCTCAGGCACGGGTCCTGAGACTGCGCTGCGCCCGCCGTCAGAACGATCAGCAGCAGGAACACTCCGATTATCAGAACCTTCATGCTCCCTCCTCTATTTCAACATCACCATCTTCAGTGTCCGTTCGTAGTCCGCCGCCTCCATGCGACAGAAGTAGATCCCGCTCGCCGTGGCGCGTCCCTCGCCGTTCGTGCCGTCCCAGATCGACTCGTACGATCCTGCGTCGCGGATCTCGTCGATGAGAATACGCACGAGGCGACCGGAGACGTCGTATATGCGAAGTGATACGTGCCCCTTTTCCTTCAACCCGAATTTCACCCTCGTGACCGGATTGAACGGATTGGGGAAATTGTCCGAGAGGCTGGTCACCTTCGGGATCTCGGCGTCGATATAGTGTCCGTCCATCCCTTGCTCAAACATGGCATACGTCTCCAGCATAAAATCGACTCTCGCCAGAAAACCATTAGCAGCGCGGATGTGCATGAAGCTATGTCCGACCCAGACGGTGCGAAGAGGCTGGCTGGCGTTGTTCAGCTGGTCCGTGTAGATACCGGCGTAGTACTGAAAACTGTTGTAGTCAGGATACTGCAGCGCGTACTGGCCGGGGCCTGTTCTCTCGAGAACGTCGAAGTCGTTGATGATCGGACAGCCGCCGAAGGCATAGTAGGACAGCACGTCGTACGGGCCGCCTGTTACACCTGTGATCAGCGGAGTTACCACACCGCCGGCCTCGCGGCCGCCGGTCATGTTGTAGTAACTGCTGTTTTCGAGCGTGACACCGCATATCGTGCTGGCGAGCTCGAGAGCAACGGCAGCAGCGGACTGCGAGAGGTCGTAGGCGACCTGGTCGCCCATTACAAGCAGTCCGACCTTGTGCTCGGAAATTTTAAGCCAGTCTACGAGCAGCCGGGCATCGTTCGATTTGTCGGAGTTCTCAGTACCCTCGGTAATCGTAACCGAGTTGAGATCGCCGGAGTCGTGGATGACCATCTCGTAGGCAGTACAGAAGATCGACGAGGCGTCCGTGACCCCTGTATAGGCGCCGATGCCGTTGCTGACACCGGAACTCGGCCCATTTGTATCGTACCTGTCGGGCAGGGGATCACCAGGCTGAGTGGCCTCATATAGCGACTGATCCATGTACAACTGAACGAGACCCTCGAATGTCCCGCGGTTGTGAAAATCGTCGCAGTACAGAACACCGGGTACCTGCCGCAGCGTCGGCAGGCATGTGAATTCGAACCGGTCTCCGCCGGGATCCTCCGCACTCGCGGGATAAGTGGTAGAATAGCCGTCGAGCGCGTACGCCTTGAAGTAGTACTCGACCATATACCCGCGGGTAAAGAGCGAGTCGTTAAGATCGATGCAGTACTTGTCCGGCGCGATGTTGCCTGCCGAAGTGGCGGCAGGCTCGCAGAGGAATATCGTCCAGTTGCCATCATCGCTCACGTACGAGCCGTACGTGCCCGCAAGCTGCGGACCGAAGATATCGGGTTTGCCGTCGGGGCCGAGAAAGATGACGTCGCAGTGGAAATAGACCCTCGCCTCGCCCGTACCGAGCGTGTCGAGCCCGTCGGCGAGTGGAGCCGCACAGGTCACAACAGCAGAGTCGCCCGGATCTATACGGGTGAACTCATCGCCTGGAGCGATATCGTTCGCCATGTCGGCGCGGCAGAAGCTCTCCATGTCGCTTCCATCCTGCGGGAAGGTGTCCTGGAAGAGGTCGAGGTTGCGGACGCTCCACACCGGCTCCGCAGTAGTATACCTATAGATTCGGATATTATCGAAATACGGGGCCGGTGTGTGTTCGGCGCAGTCGCCGTAGACGCCGTACCATGAGTCGCACATGTCCCTGACCCAGAACCTCACCTGCATCGGCTGGGAGCCGACAAGATCCGAGACGGGAAAGGAACTCTGGAGATATTCCCTGTCGCCCCCGTAATAGCCGAATCCGCGGTCCATCCACTGGCCCGGACAGCCGTTGCTGTCTATATTCCTGACGTTCCAGTCGTAAAACACCATATTCGAAAGCGGCACATCCCGATAAATGGTGAACCTGAGGATAGCTCCCCCGATATATGGCAGCTTGTCCGCTGGAATTTCAAGGTCCTGCACCTCGTCGCAGCCGCCGCTGTAACGTGTCATGTCTATTATGGGCGACGTAACGCTTTCATCCTGACAGGGGGCCTCTATTCCCCCGGCACCCGCACAGAACGGCGTGACCGGCATCCCGGGATAATCCCCACTTATCCAGGGCGAACCCTTGTGAAACACTATCTGGGTAGTGAAGTTTCTGCCGCATGGATCCTTGTCCTGGAGATTGGCGGCAAGGCCGGTATACAATCCGAATCCTTCCTCACCCGGACGGCAGTGCCAGAAATCTGTGTCGTGGGCGCCGACATCCGCCGATTCGAAATCCTCAAAATGGATGACTCCATCAAGGTCCGAGACGGTGATGCTGTCTATGATGCAGGCGCCATCTGTATCGTAAAGGCCGTCCTGGTCTGACCATGCCCCGTCAGCGACGAAATGGAACCTGAGCTTAGTGGATGAGAGAACCAGGGCCATGTTATGGGCAGCGACCGTGTCGACAATACCGTCGATCGAGCATACCGGGACCCATTCATCACCCGAACTGTATTCAATATATGTGTAGTCCCACTCCGGTTCCGAGTCGAACACTCCGTGATAGGAAAGGGTCAGCATTCCCCTGAAGGGAAAGGCGTCTGTCTGAAGCGCCTGATCCCAGCTGTTTCCATACCCGGGGGCATTCTGCCAGGTGCACATGTAGAAATCGTCGCCGGGACGAACTCCGCACCAGGCCGACTTCGCGCCTTCTATCGGGACGAGCCTCCCGTAATCCCCGCCATCGAGGCCGGCAAAGTCGTCGACATGGAAGAAGGTGTCGATCTGGGCAGTAGCATCCCTGGTGGTCCACCCCTGCCAGTCCATCACCTCGAAGTCGTACCAGACGATGCAGAAGGTATCGACCGGGGCAGCTGCCGGTGCAGGCCTGCCTAGGGATTCGAGGAGGGCCTGTCCTTCGGCTACAAGCGCGTCCGGGACCGGAACGGATGGACGGATTCCCTTTGTGTCCTCTTCCTTCGGGCGCGAGGATGCATCATGCGGCGTCAGCGCAGCTGCCGCGATAATGACTGCGATAGTAAAGATCGAAGCGAATTTCATTTTCCCTCCAAAATCATCTCAGCAGGACCATCTTCAGCGTCCGCTCGTAATCGGTCGCCTCCATGCGGCAGAAGTAGATCCCGCTCGCCGTGTTGCGGCCTTCGTCGTTCGTGCCGTCCCAGAGGATCTCGTACGCTCCCACGTCGCGGATCTCGTCGATGAGAATGCGCACGAGGCGGCCGGAGACGTCATAGACCCGCAGCCTGACGTGCCCCTTTTCCTTCAGAGCGAACTTCATCCTGGTAACCGGGTTGAACGGGTTGGGGAAGTTGTCGGAAAGGGACGTCACGGCGGGAGTCTCGGAAGATGTTCCTCCGCCTGTCTGCATCAGTTCGAAGAATTCGTATACCATATCGCCCAGCTGCTCTCTCGCGGGCGTCTCATTTTCGTCATCACGGACCCACATCATGCTGTGACCGAGCCAGACGGTCCTGAGCGGCTGGCTGGCATTGTTCAGCTGATCGGTATATATACCGGCCCATGGAGGCCCTCCTGTATACCCTGTGTACATGAGGCCGATCTCGCCCGGCCCGGTCGCATCGAGTACGTCCAGATCACTGATGCCCGGGCATCCTCCATATGCGTAATACGACAGTCCTTCGAACAGGGAACCGGTTACACCGATGACGAGCGGGTTCGCGACCCCTCCTCCCTCAAAACCGCCGGTCAGCTCGAAGAAACTCTCGTGGGCCAGACGCACACCGCATAATGTGGCGGTGAGCTCCAGGGCTACAGCGGCAGGTGATTCAGCGAGATCCGAGGCGACATTGTCGCCGAGCACCCACAGCCCGACCTTGTGTTCGGAGACGTTCATCCAGTCGACGAGGAGCTGTGCGTCGTTCGACTTGTCGGAATGTTCGGTTCCTTCGCTGATGGTAATCTCATCGAGGTCTCCCGAGTCAAAGATCACCGTTTTATATGATGTGCAGAATATCGACGAGGCGCTTGTGGCCTCTACGCAGGCGCCGATGCCGTTGCTTACGCCGCTCGACGGACCGTTTACGTCGTACCTGTCCGGATAATCCTCGCATCCGATATCGCACTTGAAGCCACCGCCGGCCAGCACCCAGTCCATGTATGTCTGGGCCATGCCGTCGAATGTTCCCCGGCCATGAAAGTCATCTATGTAGAGGATACCGGGGACATGTCGCAGCGTCGGCAGGCAGGTGAACTCATACCGGTCACCGTCGGGATCCTCAGCATTGCGCGGGTGGGTCGTGTTAAACCCGTCTGCGCCGTACGCCTTGAAGTAATACTCGACCATGTAGCCGCGCGTAAAGAGCGAGTCGTTCAGGTCGATGCAGTACTTGCCCGGCGCTACGTTGCCGGCCGAGGTGGCGGCAGGCGCACAGAGCAGAATATCCCAGCCGCTTCCATCCGTGCTCTGCCATGTGCCGTATGTGCCCTCGAGCTGAGGGCCGCTCAGGTCGGGCTTGCCGTCGGGGCCGAGGAAGTGGACGTTGCAGTGGAAATAGACCATCGCTTCGCCTGACGGCAGGGTGTCGAGATTCACAGGCCGCCACCCCCCCACACTCACCACGGCGGAGTCGCCCGGATCGATACGGGAGAAATCGTGGTTGTACGAGATATCGTTCGCCATATCGGCGCGGCAGAAGCTCTCTATGTCGCTTCCGTCCTGCGGGAAGGTGTCCTGGAAGAGATCGAGATTGCGCGTGCCACCCCACTGCGGCCCCGCCGTCGTGTACCTGTAGAGCCGGACGTTGTCGAACCAGGGCGAGGGGGTGTGTTCCGCGCAGTCGCCGTAAACGCCGTACCACGCGTCGCACATGTCGAATTCACTCAGCAATATCTGCATGGGGTATTCTCCGACGAGATCGGAGATGTCATTCGAGATCTGGAGATATTCCCTCTCGCCCCCGTAGTAGCAGAACGTGCGGTCCTGCCACTGCCCCGGGCAGCCGTCCACGAGATTTCTGACCGACCAGCTGTAGAAGACGAGATTGGCCAGCGGCAGGTCGCGATAGATAGTGAATCTCATTACGACACCGCCGAGAAAGGGGAGGCTCGCCGGCGGTATATCCTGATTCTGTACCTCGTCGCATCCGCTGCTGTAGCGGGTCATATCTATCACGGGAGAAAAGGCTGTCTCGTGCTGGCACGGCGCCTCCACACCGCCAGGGCCCTGGCAGAACGGCGTGACCGGCATCCCCGGATAGTCGTCGCTCATCCACGTGGAGCCGAGGAAGAACACGAGCTGGGCTGTGATATTGTGACCGCAGGGATCCTTGTCCTGCAGGTTCGTTGCCAGTCCCGCATATGTGCCGTGGCCTTCCTTGCCTGGGCGGCAGTGCCAGAAATCGGTGTCCTGGGCGCCTACTTCGGCGGATTCGAAGTCCTCAAAGTATATCATGCCGTTGGCGTCCGAGACGGTGATGCTGTCGATGATGCAGGCCCCGTCGGTGTCGAAGAGGCCGTCCTGGTCGGACCAGGCCCCGTCGGAGACAAAATGAAACCTCAGCTTTGTCACGGCGTTGGAGGCCAGCAGTGTATGCACGGCCACCACGTCGAGGATTCCGTCGATCGAGTCCAGCGGGACCCAGTTCTCGCCGAAACAGCACTCGATGATCGTGTAATCCCATTCAGGCTCTGAGTCGAACACACCGTGATAAGAGAATGTCAGGGGAGATGTAAAAGAGAAAGGATCGGTCACAAGCGCCTGGTCCCAGCTGTTTCCGTATCCGGGCGCGTTGTACCACGAGCAGAAGTAATGATCGTCCTCGTCGAACCGCGTGCCGCACCAGGCTGACTTTGTGCCCTCTATCGGGACGAGCCTGCCGTAATCGCCGCCACCGAGGCCTGCAAAGTCGTCGACGTGGAAGAAAATGCCCGGCTGGCCGGTATCATCCTCGATATGCCACCCCTGCAGATCGAAGGTCTCGAAGTCGTACCAGACGATGCAGTAGGTATCAACCGCAGCGGGCATCGGAGCTGCTCTGCCCAGGGATTCGAGGAGGGCCTGCCCCTCTGCCTTGAGCCCGTCGGAGACCTGGACGAAAGGGCGTATTCCCTTCGTGTCCTCTTCTTTCGGACGTGAATGGACATCATTTGTTGAAAACGCGACCACAGCTATGGCAGCCGCAAGCGCAACGAGCAGCGGGGATTTCATTCATTCTCTCCTTACATCACCTCAGAAGGACCATCTTCAGTGTCCGCTCGTAATCGGACGCCTCCATGCGGCAGAAATAGATGCCGCTCGCCGTTGAGCGGCCCTCGTCGTTCGTTCCGTCCCAGGCCGTCTCGTACGATCCTGCGTCGCGGATCTCGTCGATGAGAATACGTACCAGGCGGCCGGAGACGTTATAGACCCGCAGCCTGACGTGCCCCTTTTCCTTCAGGGAGAATTTGACCCTGGTGACCGGATTGAAAGGATTGGGGAAATTGTCCGAGAGGCTGGTGGCCTTCGGGATCTCGGCGTCTGTCCAGTCAACGCTCCCGCCGGTCATAAACAAATTGTAGGCATACCTCAGAAACGTGTTCCTCGCGAGTGTTCCGTTTGCTGCATTTCGGATAGCCATAAAGCTGTGGCCGGCCCAGACAGTCATGAGCTCCTGACCGGCGTCGTTCAGCTGATCGGTGAAGATGCCGGCGTAGTATTCGGTACTGTTGTAATCGGGGTACTGCAACGCGTACTGGCCGGGACCAGTCGCCTCGAGGACATCGAACTCGTTGATCATAGGGCATACGCCCGAAGCGTAGTACGTCAGGCCGTCAAAGGGGCCTCCCGCCACGCCGGTTATCAAAGGATTAACTGCGCCGCCTGCCTCGCGGCCGCCGGTGATGTCATAGTAACTGTTGTCCACCAGCGTGACACCGCAGATCGTTCTCATCAGCTCTGTCGCGATAGCGGATGGGGACCCCGAGAGGTCGTAAGCGACCTGGTCGCCCATGACGAGAAGGCCGACGTAGTGCTCGTTGTTCCTCATCCAGTCCACGAAGAGTTTTGCGTCGTTCGACTTGTCGGAATTGTCGGTGCCCTCTGATATCGTCATCCAGCTCAGGTCGCCCGAGTCGTATATCACCGTAAAGTAAGCTGTACAAAAAATGGACGATGCGTCCGAAGCCGATACATAGGCTCCGATCCCGTTACTGACACCGGAAGATGGTCCATTGGTGTCATACCTGTCGGGCAGAGGCCCACCGGCAGGGGTGACTGCCTCCAGCGCGGGATCCATATACACCTGAACGAGCCCATCGAATGTCCCGCGATTATGGTAGTCGTCGCAGTACAATACACCGGGGACCACGCGAAGTGTCGGCAGGCAGGTGAATTCGTAACGGTCGCCTGCGGGCTCCTCCGCATTGTGCGGGTATGTCGTGGTGACGCCGTCCATGCCGACCGCCTTGAAGTAGTACTCGACCATGTAGCCACGCGTAAAGAGCGAGTCGTTGAGATCGATGCAGTACTTGTCCGGAGCGATGTTGCCGGAGGAAAATGCAGCCGGCTCGCAGAGGAAGATATCCCAGCCGCTGCCCGCCGTGCTGAGCCATATGCCGTATGTGCCCTCGAGCTGCGGGCCGGTCAGGTCGGGTTTGCCGTCCGGGCCGAGGAAGTGGACGTTACAGTGGAAGTAGACCATCGCCTCGCCGGTCGGCAGGGTGTCCGGGTCGCTGCCAAGCCATCCTCCCACCTGGACAACCGCGGAGTCTCCGGGATCGATACGTGAGAACTCGCTGCTGGGAGCGATGTCGTTCGCCATATCGGCGCGGCAGAAACTCTCCATGTCGCCGCCGTCCTGCGGGAAGGTATCCTGGAAAAGATCGAGATTACGCACGCTCCACTGCGGTCCCGCCGTCGAATATCTGTAGATCCGTACATTGTCAAAATAAGGCGCCGGCGTATGTTCCTCGCAGTTGCCGTATGTCCCGTACCAGACGTCGCACATGCAGTATGCCGCCAGTCTCACCTGAACCTGGTCCTCGGAGATGAGATCGGAGACATTCTGTGTCACCTGTACGTACTCCCTCTCTCCCCCGTAGTACACCGACGTTCGTTTCCGCCATTGCCCGGGGCAGCCGTCGACGATATTGCGGACGGCCCAGTTGTAGAAGACGAGATTCTGCATCGGCAGATCGCGATAGACCGCAAACCTGTACAGCACGCCGCCGAGCTCGGGGAGTTTTCCGGGGGGATGTCCTGGTCCTGCAC
>SDBS01000464.1_pt1 | contig 39346 bp, 37 predicted proteins | sample 2277091 | NCBI WGS metagenome assembly SDBS01 (sample SAMN10404972, study PRJNA504765) | marine sediment metagenome | isolation source: marine sediment core GS10_PC15, 163 cmbsf | place: Arctic Ocean: Southern Knipovich Ridge | collected 2010
CGGGGCGGATCAGGAGTTTATCGAGAAGATGGAGAGGCTGCGCTCTCTGCTCTCGACGAAGCATCACCGCAGGCTCGAGTTCGAGGAGCTCTTCTCGATCGTCATGGACGAATACATCGAGCGTCACAGTCCCGAGGGCAGGCTGAAAAGAAAAGAGAAGCGGGAGCAGAAGAAGGCTGAGCTGGAGTGGAAAACAGCCGGGAATGAACAGGGGAAGGTCTCTATGGCCTTGAAAGCTGGAAAAGATGCAAAATCTTCTTCGGAACCCTCGAAGAAGTCTGAGAAAACGAAGCAGGAACCTTCCCGGTATATCCCCCAGAAGGTCCGTGACGAGGTCTACGCCCGCGACAATGAGCGATGCGCATATGTCTCGCCCGGGGGCAGGAGGTGCGGAACTACCCATGACCTTCAGATAGACCACAAGGTCCCGTTCGGAAGGGGCGGGGACAACTCGCAGTCGAATCTGAGATTATTGTGCGGGTAGCATAACCGGCTCGAGGCGGAACGGGCCTATGGGAAGAAACAGATGGAACAGTATGTCAGAAAGCACAAAGGAGAGCATCTCAAGGAGCAGGCGGAGCGGTACCGCATAAAAAGATCGAACATGCGCCTGAGGAAAAATGGGGAGCAGTACTGTGATTCAGAATATCTGGTGCGACGTGGACAAACGCGCTCCGTGAGGAACCGGGATCTCAGAGATCGATCAGGGAAACAGGTAGAAGAACTTTTGTGCCCCTGGGACATTGAAGGAAAATACAGTACCGGTACCCCTCGCTTCGATCAGGTTTATAGTCGGACCGGGATGCGTACTAGCGCAATCCCATATCCTCCTCGGAGAATATCTCGGCGCTGAATATCTCAATGGTGGTCATCGATTTTCTCCATGCGTCACGTGGTAGGCCTGCCTTGACGCAAGTATGGTCTAGGAAGGTGTCCCTGTCCCAGCCGTATTCTACAGCTACCTGTGGAAGGAGGAGCCCTCTCTGGCCGAGCGCGGAGATGATGATCCCGTGCCTGCCGACCTCTATCTCGGAAGGGTCCTTCGTCTCGCGTACCGGGCTCAGTACGGATATCTCGATAGTCAGTTCGTCAACTTCCTCCTTCGCCACAGGCTCGAACCTGTAGTCGCTGAACGCCGCCGAGTATGCCATCTCGGCGACTGTCTCGAGCAGTGGCTTGGCTGCTTCGATATATCCGATGCAGCCACGGAGCCTGCCGTTCATTTTAAGGGTGACGAATCCACCGCGTTTCTCCTCGAGAATGGGCGATGAAGGTCTCTCGATTTTCTCCGTCTTCATACCGAGATTCTCCCGGATGATCGATCTGGCGTATTGGAGGAGGAATATCCTGGTATCCCGGTCGACGTCTTCGCCAATGCTCCCGCCGCCCAGGCAGGACGATTCGCTCCCACGCTTCCCTGTAATAACCGCCGACACATATCCGACGACGTTTCCCCGGTCTCCCGATATGTCGCCGGAATTGGCGTACTTCAGTATGGTGCATCCCTCGCCGCCGAGGCTGGCCGAAGCGATCATGGCAGCCATCGACGGCCCTCCGCCGCACGCTTCCGTCTTCCCTGAACCGAGGGACTCCTTGAGTCCGTCGACATCGAATGCTTCGAGCCTGGCGATGAATTCTCCGTCGAGCTTTTTCGCAGTGCCGTCATCATGGAAGTGCGAGAGATCTGTGCTCGCGACTATCAGAACGTTGCGGCCGGCGAGTGCCCCGGCCAGCGCCTTGCCAAGACCGTCAACCACATCAGCGGACTGGTCCCCCATGACTATAGGTACGATCCTGAAATCCCCGAGGGCGACCTGCAGGAAGGGGATCTGGACCTCGAGAGAATGTTCACCCCTTCCGCGCGGCCCGGTTACGTGACCGTCAGGAGCAATAATTACGAAGTCGCTGCGGGAGGCGATCTCTTTCGAGAGTTCCTTGTCTATCTCCACCAGGCCGAGAGGGGTCTCGTACGCGTCACCGTCGTATATCGAAGCGAAGCGGAAATACTCTACATGACAGGGAGAGATGATCACGACTGTCTTGAACTGGCCCTTCTCGAGCAGAGTGTAGCCGGATGCCGCGACATGCCCGGAATACATATATCCGGCGTGCGGAGATATCAGGGCGAAAATATCACCCGTGACGGCCGGAGGCTCAGCCCTGCTTAAAAAAGTCTCGATTTCCCTTCGGAGCGCCTCCGGGTCGGACGTATAGAACTGTCCGGCGACAGCAGGTTTCCGGATCGACTGTTCCATGCTCTTTCCTTTCAGGCCTGAAACGTTTGAACTGGCCGCAGCGAGAGACAGAAATAAAATCATCCCTGCGGTAGCCGCGCCTTTTGTCATGAATCTTTCCTCCAGATACCGGGTTGGACTGTGCCGCAGAACCGGCACCGGTCTTCATCCATCTCTATCGACAGTATCCTGTACCCGGATCTTTCTATGATCTTTTCGGAGCATGAGCGGCAGTATGTCGAGTCGGCCGGGTGATCTGCCACGTTGCCGATATAGACGTAGTTCAATCCAGCATCAAGACATCTGGCCCTTGCCGTTTCGAGAGACGAGACAGGTGTCGGAGGGAGGTCCGACAGCCGATATGCCGGATGGAACCTCGAGAAGTGGACCGGTACGTCAGGTCCGAGCTCGGCGTTTATCCATGTGGCCATCCTGCCGATTGTTTCCGCATCGTCGTTGAGAGTCGGCACCATGAGGTAGACGATCTCGAGCCACACCCCTTGTGATTTGATCTCCGCCAGTGAACGCAGGACGGGGTCCAGCCTCGCGCCGCATATCTTCCTGTAGTATCCGTTTTCGAACGCCTTGAGATCTATCTTTATCGCGTCGACGGAGGAACAGAGCGCCAGAAGCGGTTCGCGTTCGATATATCCGTTGGAGACGACCAGGCTCTTCACTCCGGACGCCTTCGCCGCCTCGGCGATCTCGATCGCATACTCGATGAAGACGACCGGCTCCCCGTAGGTGAACGCTATCGAAGAGGCGCCGACCTTTAGGGCTTTTTTCGCGAGGAATCCCGGGTTCACGATCCCGGTCTCCACATCCTCTGGAGAGGACTGGGAGATCTGCCAGTTCTGGCAGAAGAGGCATTTCATGTTGCATCCGACCGTGGACATGGAGAGTGCGATCGAGCCGGGCAGGAAATGGTAGAAGGGCTTCTTCTCGACAGGATCGGTGTGAAGGGCGCAGGGCCTGCCGTACGACAGGGTATAAAGGGTCCCGCCACGGTTCTCCCTTACCCGGCAGGCGCCGCGTCTGCCCTCCGATATAATGCACCGGTGGGGGCAGAGGATACACCTCACCCGGCCGTTTTCGAGCTTCTCCCAGAAATCCGCCCGGCGCGGACCGTCATCAGCGGCAAATACAGGACCTCCGGTTACCGTACAGGCGGCAAGAAAGCCTGTTGTGCAGGACAGAAAATCCCTTCTGGATATCGTTGCCCGGGAATTAATCATCTTGTACTGAATATAGCAGAAAAACGGGAAAGGTGGTACCGCAGTTAATGCCCCAGGATCGCCAGGTATGCCCGGTGGATCTCGGCAAGGGTCCCTTCGCTGATGCGGCCCGCGTTCCCGCCCGAGATCGAGATGCTTCCGATGGTCCCATCCTCGAAGCGGAAGAGGGAGATGATATCGAGCACCTCGCCTGAACTGCCGCCAAGCGTGATCATGACATCCGGTTTCGCCGCTGACACGAGGTCTCGGTTGGATACTACGTTCTCGTACGAAGCCGAGCGCAGATACATCAGCAGGTATTTTACCGTTTCCTGATCGACAGGTCCGGGATCATCACCGCCTGAAGTCCATACGCCGCTCTCCATTTTCCACGATGTGACCGTATCGGGCGTTTCCCATTGCAGAGCGGTGACCATTCCGGGCTTCACAAGGGAAAGACTCATTACGATGAGGCGGTCATCGGTCCAGTGAAAAGCGTTGAGGAACCCGGCTTCTATCATCATGATTTTTTCGCGGCCCGACCTGACGACAGGAACAAGCGCGTCCCTGCGCCTGCCGAAGGAAATCCTGATAGAGCCTCCGAGGGCGGTTCTCAGAACGGCCGCTCTCCGGGGATCTCCGATACCGAAATCGAGGGTGTCCGTGAGGTCCTCCGCCGCGAATTCATATATGAGGGCGTTGGAAAGACCGGAGACCCAGGGTTCGATCACTTCGCGATCGACTGTCAGCGTTGAACCGGTCACCTTCCATAGATTTCCGGACCGCTGGAACGAGAGCGTGTCGTCTCCCGAAATGAGAGAGAAACCGGTGATGTTCCTGTCAGCGGAAGCGATGAAGTTTTTATCCCTGAGATGAAACAGTCTCTTCTGCATCACATTGTGCGCGAGGTTGCGTGTGACCGAGACGATACCCGTTGAACCGAGGCTCACGTACGCCCGGAAGCTCGTGGGAGTCTTATCGCCGACAAAGAGTGTGTCTTTCCTTCCGTACCGCTCACTCTCCAGGATGACGACAGCAAAGGGAGGGTCAAGTCCATACTGCTCGAGGTTCCCGGCTCCGTCGAACTCCTCGAGCTTCTGTCCCGGGGCGATCAGGCCGAGGAACATGTCTATTGTGCTTTTCTCGCCTGTATCGGTGACGGGGAATGTTATCAGCCACCCGTCCCCGGATCTCTCCCACATTATCGTTTCGCCGTAGGGATTGATAAAGGCGACGGTGTCGATATCGAGCGGGCCGTAGGGAAGGAGCATCTTCGATGACCTTCTCTTTTTGACAGTGTCCCGCTGCTGTCTTTCCTCCACGAGGAAAAAATATCCTGCGACAAGGATGAGAACGGCAACGAGGATGATCAGGCTGCGGGACTTCAAGGAGCGACCTCCACTACCGGACGGTTTTTCTTCTCCACATGAGGATGAACGCTCCGGTGAGCAGTACGAGTGCGGGCAGGGCGACGACAGGGATCCAGAACACGTACCGTCCCTGGGTAGCTGTAAGCAGGACGGGCTGCTGCAGGTCATCGGTCGGCCTGATCGCGATCATGTCTTCCGCTTCGGTGAGCCAGAGAACGGTATTGAGCAGGAGATCCCTGTTTCCCGAAAGACGGAGGTTGGAGTTTCCGGCAAAATCGCTGTCACCGAAGACGACCACACGGGATTCGATGACCATGGAAAGGGAATCAACGCTGAATCCCATCGCCGAAGCTACGGCGATGTCGATCGGCCCCTTGCCGTCCTCCGAGGCTTCGAACTGTGTCTGGCCCTCGAGCAGGGTAGACATATTGGTCTCGGAGTAAGCGCCTTCGTTTGTTCTGCCGAGGACCGTCACCTCGAGTGACGGAGGGGTATCTGCCAGCGCGATGACAGACCGCGCCTGGGGGAAGAAGGTGAAATGGCGGAATCCGTCGGTAATCGGATGATCCCCGTAACTGTTTACCACCGGGGTGAGATAGTTGCCTGCGAGGAGTTTTCCCTGCCTGTCGACGATCACATCGTTGCCGAGGAGTATTCCATAGGCTGCGAGTATCCCCTCGATGTTCGTGATCTCAGTCATCGGATCGAGGAGGAAGAGCGCACGTCCGCCGCTCGTCAGATAGTCGAGGATCAGGTTCTGTTCGTGCTTGATGATATCCTTTTCGGGCCCGGCGGCTATGAGGATGTCGCACTCCTCGGGAATTCGCTCCGCGCTGACAGCGGAAAGATCGCGGACCTCGTAGTTCTCCGTCTTGAGGGCTTCCATCAGGTCGCTGATGCCGTGTGGTCCGGTTTCGTATGTCGATTTCTCGCCGTGCCCGGTGAGAAAGCATACGGTCTTCACGCTGCCGGACGTCACCCTGACGATAGCATTGGTAAGCCTCTGCTCGCCGGGTCCCTCGACCTGTTCGCGTGTCTGGCCTGATTCGATAAAGAGGATCCCGGTTCGCGTGATCCCGTAATTTCGAGCGATGACGGGCTCCCTGTCCGGATCTATGAAGATAAATGTCACGGCCGGGTTGCGGGCCGAATAACTTTCGAGCAGGTCCTGCAGCACGACCCTGTCCGGGCTCGTCTCCTTGTAGAAGCCGGTGAGATGCACCGGCGTTTCAAGGGCGTCGAGGACCTTGACTGTCTGGGATGATAAAGAAAAACGCCTGTTGCTTGTAAGGTCGATGGTTAACGTGTGCCTGTATGCCAGTGTCTGAAGGAAGATCAGTATCGCGGCGGCCGCCACTACAGACAGCCCCGCGCTGAGGCCGTATCTGACCGTGCGTCGCGATCCTTCCGAACTCTCTGAACGGTATCCGCCGGCAAATGCTCCAATGGTCAGCACAAGGCCGAGGGCGAGGGGGAGGATGGCGGGCCATCCGCTCGTGTAGTAGATGCCGTAGACTATTCCCCCGATTACGATCAGGACCAGACCGGCACCGCCGAGCAATCTGTATATAAAACCGCCCATCAGCTTTTCCACCTCGTCGATTCGAGAGACCTCACCGTAAGTAACAGGAAAAAGAGGGTGAGGAAGATATAGTATGTCGCGTCGCTTGTCTCAATGACTCCCTTGGAGAACGATTCGAAGTGATAGAGTATCGAGATCTGCGCCAGTATCGCGGCGAACTTCGGTCCGACGAACGGAGCGCCCCAGCCTATTATGAGAAAGAACAGAGAAGCGCCGAAGGTGGCAACGCCGGCAATGATCTGGTTATCGGTCAGCGAGGAGAAAAAAATGCCCATGGCGATGAAAGAGGCGCCCATAAGCAGAAGGCCGATGTATCCTGTGACGATAGGCATGGTCTCCGGTTCGGCGAAGAACATGAGCATCCCGGGGTAGAGCAGCGTGCAGCCGAGCATCACCGCGTAGACGGTCAGCGCGGCGAAAAATTTGCCCGATACCGAGGCGATGTCAGAGACGGGATAGGTGGAGAGAAGCTCGAATGTTCCCTGTTTTTTCTCCTCGGCTATAAGTCTCATCGTGAGAAGAGGCAGGAGGAGCAGGATTATGATGCTGATGTTGCCGAGAAGGGGCCGCACCACTCCGTCTATGAGGTTCAGGCCTCCCGGCGCGAAACCGCGCTGCATCGACTGCAGGGAAAGCAGGTTGTAATACCTGAAAATACTGAAGAAAAAGTACCCTGAGATACCGAGAAAGATCGAGATGATCACGTAAGCTGTTATCGACTGGAAGAAGTATCGCAGTTCCCTGCCGTATATCGCCGAGGTCCTGCTCATGCGTTTCCCTCCTCGGTGACGAGCCTGATGAAGATGTCCTCGAGCGACAGCTCCTCGCTGTATATCTCGAGAAGCGGCATGTCTGCCTCGATGAGTTTCCTCGCGAGGGCGTTGCGGATGTCGGAATCAGAGGATGATTCCACCGTGACGAGGGTCGATCCATCCCCGCCGGGTTCCCCGGCGCGGATCAAACGCGCACCTTCGATAGCGGAAATCACCCGCTCCGCCACAGCGATATCGACGGATCCGGCGATCCGCACCCTCGTCAGGGAGGATCTTTTCAGCCTGTTGCGGAGGTTGTCGGGAGAGTCGACGGCCACGAGCCGGCCGTTATTTATGATTATTATCCTGTCGCAGACCTGGCTGACTTCGGGCAGGATGTGGGAGCTGAGTATGACCGTCCTTTCTCTGCCGAGATCCTTGATCAGAGACCTGATATCGATTATCTGCCGCGGATCGAGGCCGATCGTCGGTTCGTCCAGTATAAGAAGCTCTGGATCGTTCACGATCGCCTGGGCGATGCCCACCCTCTGCTGGAATCCCTTGGAGAGGTTGCCGATCTTCCTGCGCATGACATCTCCAAGCCCGCATCTCTCGATCGCCCCGTCGATGGAATTCTTCAGGGCATCTTTCTCCACACCCTTCAGCTGCGCTGCAAGTTCGAGGAAGGAGCTTACATCCATGTCGGTATAGAGAGGGTTCTTCTCGGGGAGGTATCCGATCCTTCTGCGGACCTCCATAGAATCCTTGAGAATGTCGAATCCGAAGATCTCGGCGGTTCCGGAAGAGGGGGGGAGATAGCAGGTAAGCATCTTCATCGTCGTAGTTTTGCCTGCGCCGTTCGGGCCGAGGAACCCGAGGACCTCGCCTCTCTCGACGGTGAAGGCAAGGTTGTCGACCGCCCTCGTAATCCCGTAGTTTTTCGACAGTTCCAGTACCCGGATCAAATCGGTCCTCCATTCCGCAGCCTGCCGCCCGCTCCCGCGTGCGGTAGACCTAAAACTAAGGACTTTTACGAAACATGTCAATCGGCTATTGTTCCAGCCCTCAAGAGGTTATAGTATGGCGATGTAACAATTTCGCCTGAAATCCGTAAAGACGGTATAAGAGCATTGAACGATAAGACCTGGAGAAAGGAATCCGGATGAGAAAGACCATGGTGACAGCGCTTGCAGCGCTGGTGCTGTTGTCGTCCGCGGCCTCTGCCGCCGAGAGGACCGAGGATGTGATCAAGTCGTGTGTGTTCCCTGGCTGGGGGCAGTTCTCGACCGGGCGGTATACGAGGGGCTCTGTGATGATGGGGGCCTCGCTCCTTACGCTCGGTGTAATAGGAGGGCTCACCATGCAGTATAACCGGCATATCGATTCGTACGAGGATGCTGTGAAGGGATACGGGCAGGCCACATATATCGGGGACGCAGTTGAGTACTACTCGCAGATGGAAAACAGCTGGAATGACGCCAATGACGCCCACAAGTACCGCAATATGGCGTTCGGCGTACTGGCGGGCATGTACGTCTGGAGCATACTCGATATCACGCTCGGTCCGGAGGCGAGCACTCCATCGGTCGCGATGGAAGTGAGACCGGACGGATTCATGCTCGTAAAGACATTTACGTTCTAGGAGGCGATGACGATGCTTAATAAGATCACCACAGCACTGACGGTTGTCGCGGCAGTTGCCTTCGTCTCCTGCTCGAACAACCACGGGACGGAACCAGCTCCATTCGATGTGGAAGCTCCGGCGGCTCCGACCGATCTCTCGGTTACGCCGGGTACTGAGCAGGCGACGGTGGCATGGGACTATCCGTCTGAGAACATGGCGACCCTGGAGGAATTCAGGATCTACTACTATTTTCCCGCTTTCGACGCGATCGAGCTGGCTGGTACGACGACCGATCTGGAGTATGTCGATACAAAACTTGTCGGAAACGTGGAGTACTGCTACAAGGTCTCGGCTGTCGACACCTTTGGTATGGAAGGGTGGAGGACCGGCGAGGAGTGTGCCCTTATCAATACGCGGTGACCTCAACGGAGATGTCAATCGAGGGGCCGGAGATCTTTCCGGCCCTTTTTTTTTGCGCCTGTTCTCCCTCAAACCCGACTAACTGTGGCACGGATAATGCTTTAAAACCGATCCGGAGGTAGATCATGTCCATACAGGATTCCATATACAGGTCCGCCGTGCCGGAAGATGGTACCGAAATGGCCGGGGGCCGATCGAAAGAGACGATCTACAGGGTCATTCTCGAGGGCATAAAGAGTGAGATAGAGACTCCCGGTTCATTCGCTATCAAGTACGGGATATTGACCAGCACGCCCGTTACCAGAATACAGTTTATGCTTCGTAATCTGCCCAAGACGATCCTCGAGACGAAATCCGCCACAAGGGCTCGAGGCACCCTCGGGCTGATCGAGGAGGCAGGCGGGAGAGGCCTTCTGGAGGAATACAATCCCGAAGAGGCCCCCGCAGTGGAGATCCCGGAGGAAGAACCGACGATCGCTACAGTCGAGAAAACGAACTGTATGAAGTGCGGATTTCCTATCAAGAAAGATGACGAGTTCTGCCAGTTCTGTCATACGCCTCTCGTAGAGAAGAAAGCCCCGAATATCAAATCGGTGATAGAGGCAGGTAAAAACGGAAATCTGCTGGCCCCGAAGAAGCTGTTGATCTATGTCGCAGTGGTCGTCGTGATCCTGCTGCTGGGAATACTGACGAGGTAGATATTCTACAGGTCGAGTTCCTCCTCGCCCCGAGGGGGAGAAACTATATCCCGCAAAGACGCGAAGGATCTGATCAGCGAGGCTGGAGCCTCGATCACGCCTCCCTCGAGCATCGATCTGAGCTGCAGGCCATTGGCCAGCGCCTGTCCCCTGAAATGATTGTTCGTGATGATGAAGAGCGAGCCGACCCTGCCGATCATCTCACCGGCGCGTTTTGACCATTCTTCCAGTTCTTCGCCTGAATAAAGGTAGTCGTACCTCGCATCCCGTCCGGCACCGCTGCGGAACCAGTCCTTCATATTGCGTCCATGGAGCCGGATGTATCCAGTGTCGGGATCTGAAACGTATGACGATGGCGGGAGGGACTCACCGATGAGGGGCTGGTCGATATTGCAGAACGCGAACCCGCACTTCGAGAGCAGCTCGCCCGTCGCCGGACCGTCCCACGAGCCGTGTCTGAGCTCGACGGCCGCGGGGCTCCCCTCGAAAAAGGGTGCCAGTCTCTCGATATATTCTCTCGATTCCGGGGTATTCCTGAACGACCAGGGGAACTGCAGGAGAAACGGACCGGAGATTCCCGCCTCGCGCAGAGGTGAGAATCTGGCGACAAAACTCTCCAGCTCTGAAGGAGCGAATTCCCTCTCGTGGGTGAATTTCCCGTTGACCTTGATGTTGAGCCTGAAATCGGGGACTGCCTCAAGCCTGTCGAGCCAGCTCGAGACCATCTTTGCCTGCGGAACGCGGTAGAAAGAGCTGTTGAGCTCGATCACCTTGAAGTAGCGGGCGATGTGGAGAAGCCGGTCGTATCCTCCACCGGGAGGGTAGGCCACGCCTTCCCAGTCGGCATACGACCAGCCCGCCGGACCGATATATATAGCTGTTTTCTTTTTGTCCGGTATCATCATGGATCGAGTATCGACTCCGATTGGTTCCTTTTCAACTGGAAAAAATAACGTTTCGGGGGTATAAGAACGAAGATGATGGAATTACAGGCAGACAGGAGAAGACTCGCGGCGCTGACAGTGATCGCCGTGCTGGGTGCGTTGCTGAGATTCTTCAGGCTCGGGCAGCAGTCGTTCTGGATAGACGAGATCCTCACGATCGGATCGTATTCATCACCAGATGGCGGAATCTCCTACGGTGTAAAGCTGATGTGGGATGTGCACGGCCCGCTCTATTCACTGGTGATGCACTTCTGGTCGGCAGTATCTTCATCGGAGGCCTGGTTGCGGGCGCCGGGAGCGGCGGCCGGGGTCGTCACGGTACTCCTCATGTACTTCTGGCTGAGACGCGAATCCAGTGGGAGCACCGCGCTGACCGGAGCTCTCCTGATGGCTCTCAATCCATTCAATATCTATTACTCGCAGGAACTTCGTTTCTACTCGTTCCTCACGATGTTCGTCGTCCTTTCACTTCTTGCTTTCAGCCGCTTCGACGAGAAGCCGGACTGGCGCAATGGCCTCCTGCTCGGTCTGTCACTGGGGCTCGCCTGTCTGTCGCATTTCATGGCGATATTTCTCTGCGCGGGGCTCGCCCTTTACATGGCGGTAACGGGGAAGCTCAGGGGAGATCATCTCAGGTACGGGGCGCTCGCTGCAGTCGTGGCCCTGGTGATCGTCTCGCCCTGGATCTACAGGGAACTCTATTTTCTCAAGAGGATCCGGGCAGTCGATGCGGCGATGCGTCCGGTGGAATACAGGATGAAGGATCTGGGCCCCTCGTCTCTCATGGCCTACCCTTACGGCCTGTTCGCGTTTGCCATGGGATTCTCGTACGGACCGGACCTGAGGGAACTTCATGAAACCGGCTCGGTGGCTTCCCTGCTAGGCAGATACGGCACGCACATTGCTGCGGCGGCATTACTGTTCGGATCGGCCGCTCTCGCAGGCATGGTCAGGCTCTTCAGGGAAAAACGGGCAGCCCTGTACATCTGTGTCCTGGCGGCGACTATCGGCCTCGTGACTGTCGCTGCGGTCCTTAAGATAAAGGTCCTCAACGCACGCTACCTCATGTGCGCTTTTCCGGCATTCATCGCGGTGATCGCCCACGGGATACCCCGAGCCAGGTTCGCGGGTACGGCGGCGGTATCCGCGCTATGCGTCCTTATGCTTGTATCGGCCTGGAACTATCACTTCACGCCAAGATACGCGAGGGATGACATAAGGGGAGCGATCAGTATCATCTCGGATGCTGAGATGCCCGGCGATCTCATCCTCGCCCCGGGAATGGAGCCGGTCGTGAGACACTACTACCGCGGATGCCGCCCTGTGGAATCTGTCTATGCGGCGCATCTCGACCGCGCCCGTATCTCGGAGAAACTCGACAGGATGACTGAGGGGCGAAGGAGGGTCTGGCTGCTTGAATGCAGGGCGTGGGACACCGACGCGGAAGGACATATAGCCTCGTATCTCGAGGCCGGCATGAAGCGTTCGGCCGGGTATGAGCTGCCGGGGGTCTCGCTTATCCTGTACGAGGCCGCCTCCGGCCCCGTTGACATTCCCTGAAAACTAAATATAATTGATAGTGAATGGTATTTTTCAGGGGGTGAGTTGTGTCCTTTCGAGCCCCACCGCAAGGACCGTGAGATACGTAGCGCCGTGGTTTGGAAGAGCCGCGGTGTATTTTCATGTCGTTCACTCCCGGGTGGAAGTCTCCAAGCAGCAAGGAGGGAGCTTTATGAGGTACCTGCCGCTTCTGTTCGCAATGGCCCTGCTGATCTTCGTCTCAGGATGCTCCTGCAATTCCCAGATCGAGAGAGAGGATTTCACATCCAGCGATGCGAGGGAGATATTTATCGAGGGACATCCCGAGAGCGCTTTTCAGGAGAATATCCGGAACGGCGAGATCATCAGAGGTATGAACGCGGACGAGGTCATCGCATCCTGGGGGATGCCGAATGTCTACCTGACGTCGACGACGAGGGACGAGGAACGCTTCATCTACTATCTCCAGGACAAGGGAACGAACTCGGTTCTCGTCTATATGCTCGATTTCGACGGGGACAACATCCTGTACGACTGGGATATCAACGAGAAGAGGATATCCAGTTACAGTCTTGTCGGGTACGAAGATCCTCCCTATTCTACCGGCCCTGTAACGGAAATAGGGAAAGTAAAGAAATAGGACGCTGCAGACGGGCTGTCAGCTGATCCGTGACCCGGGCTGTATGCGGGGACAGGGGTAAGCCGGCGGTCCGTCTTCGCCTTTCCAGCCTTTTGAATTGACTTTAAATCCAGCCTTTTTTATCCTCGACCACATCCGGAGAAGATTACGCCCGGAAAAGGAAAGGTGCTGCCCTTCAATGAGAAACGACCGTAAAAGCGGAAGCAGGACCCGCATATTCATTTCGCGTGAAGAGGATGCCCATATGAGGTTTCCCTCCGATCTGTCCTGGGAGCCGCCGGCCGACGTGGTCGTGACAGCTGAAGAAGTGATAGTGGTCGTGGATATTGCGGGCATGGACAGGGATTCGATCAATATCATTACGGACGGCGGCAAGTTGAAGATAGGCGGCGTGAGGGGAAGTTCGTGCTGTGAGGGAAGCAGGCAGTACAACCAGATCGAGATACAGATCGGCAGATTCTACCGCGAGATCGACATTCCGGTACCGGTCGACCAGGAAAAGACTACGGCCCGATACGATCGGGGAATGCTGGAGATAAGGATAGCGAGGGACGATCCCGCAAGCCGGGTCAGGAAGGTCGAGATAGAATAGGGGGAGTTTGAGCTGAACGATTCCGCCACAGAGCACGATCCTGTCGGGGACATCCCCGCGGAGCTCGCCGTGATACCTATCAATGACGGCGTGATATTTCCGTATATGCTCGTTCCCCTTATCCTGACGGATGAGAATCTGATCAGCCTCATCGACGAGGCTCTCGGTCAGGCCAAGATCGTCGGTGTCTTCACGCAGAAGGACCCGGCAGAGACAGCGCCCGGACCTGACGGGCTCTATCGCACCGGGTGCGCGATGCTGATCCAGAAGATGGCGAGATTCCCCGACGGTCACATCAGGATCATCGGCCAGGGACTGGCACGTATAGAGGCAGAGGATTTCATCGATGACCCGCCGATGATGCGGGCAGCCGTCAGACAGCTCGAGGAGAGAGAGGGGAACAGGAGAAAAGCGCGTGCGATGATGCTCAATGTCGTCAACGCTTTCTCCAGGGTTGTGGACGCGTCGGAGAGCTATCCTGACGAGCTTAAGGGTATTATCGCCGGTGTCAGGAAACCGGGTAGACTGGCCGATCTGGTGGCGGCCAACATCAACACCGGTATTGCGGAGAAGCAGGCCGCACTCGAGATGATTGATCCGTTAAAACGGCTCAATCACGTCTACGGCCTGCTCAGCGGAGAACTCGAGATCGCCCGTATGGGCGAGAAGCTAAGGCAGGATGTCCGGCACGAGATGGATCGTGAGCAGCGTGAGTACTACCTGCGTCAGCAGATAAAAGCGATACAGAAGGAACTCGGGGAGAACGATACTGCCGTTGAGATCGAAGACCTGAAGGAAAACATCGACTCGAAGAAGATGCCGGAAGGGGCCAGGGCGACTGTGGAGAGAGAATGGGCGAGACTGTCGAGGATGTCTTCCGGCTCGGCGGAATATACTGTGGCGAGGACCTATATCGACTGGATCCTCGATCTGCCGTGGATGGAACATTCGAAGGACTCACTCGATATCAGAAAGGCCCGGCGGATCCTCAACAGAGACCACTACAATCTCGAGCATGTGAAGGAGAGGATCCTCGAGTATCTTTCGGTGAGGAAGCTCAAGAAAGACTCCAGGGGTTCGATACTCTGTCTCACAGGCCCGCCGGGTGTAGGCAAGACCTCGCTGGGGATGAGCATCGCCTCGGCCCTGGGCAGGAAGTTTGTCAGGATCTCCCTCGGCGGGATACGGGACGAGGCGGAGATCCGGGGGCACCGCAGGACTTATATCGGCGCCCTTCCCGGAAGGATAATCCAGGGGATAAGGAACGCGGGAAGCAGTAACCCGGTGTTCATGCTCGACGAGATCGACAAGCTCGGAAAGGATTTCAGGGGCGATCCGGCCTCGGCACTTCTCGAGGTCCTCGATCCGCAGCAGAACGATTCATTCGAAGATAATTATATCAATACTCCATACGACCTCTCGGCAGTGATGTTCATAACGACCGCCAATATACCCGATACGATCCCGCCGGCTCTGCTCGACAGGATGGAAGTGATCGAGCTGCCGGGCTATATCACCGCCGAAAAGGTAAAGATAGCGAGAAAGTATCTCGTTCCCCGGCAGATCGAGGAGAACGGCATCCCCGCGTCGAAGCTCGAGGTAACAGACGATGCGCTGCGGATGATCGTCGAGAGGTATACGAGGGAAGCCGGCGTCCGCAACCTCGAGAGGAAGATATCAGCCCTGGCGAGAAAAGCGGCGAGAAAGCTGGTCGAAGGCTCGAGGGGACCCTGGAAAGTTTCTTCGAGGAACCTGGAGACCTGGCTCGGCGCGGCCGGATATCCGGACCAGCAGATGCTCATGCGGCCCGAAAGAGGTGTCGCGACCGGGTTGGCAAAGACTGCCGCGGGAGGTGTCATACTCTTCGTGGAGGCCCTCGGGATGAAAGGCTCAGGAGGCGTGAAACTGACCGGGCAGCTCGGTGATGTCATGAAGGAATCGGCCCAGGCAGCCATGAGCTACGTCCGTGCGAGTCTTGCTGAGGAGATGGAAGACGAGAATTTCTTTGAAAACTCTGATTTTCACCTGCATATTCCGTCCGGGGCCGTTCCCAAGGACGGTCCGAGTGCCGGGGTCGCGATCGCGGTATCACTCGCTTCACTCGCGACTGGAAAGAAGGTCAGGAACAATGTCGCGATGACGGGCGAGATCACACTGACCGGAAAAGTTCTACCTGTAGGAGCAATAAGGGACAAGGTGATCGCCGCTCACAGGGCGGGGATCAGGGAAGTGATTCTGCCGTCGTCCAACAGGAAAGATCTGGACGATATTCCCGCAGGCATCAGAAAAGATATAAAGTTCGATTTTATCGATACCGTCGACAAGGGGATATCGATAGCGCTCGCCGGTAACGGCGGAAAGGCCGGGAGAAGAAATGCGAAGAGATAGCGGCGAAAGACAGATAGTGCCGAAGATGGTCTCGTATTTCCTCAAGCATACGGGCAAGGAGGAGCCCTTTGCGCTTCCGGGAGGAATCATGGAATCCGCCAGGCTGCTGTTCATAGATTCCGGCGATACGGCGGACCTTCTCTTTGCCGCTCCAGTGGCGAACTGGTTCCACGAACGTTTTCCCGGGATAAGGACGACCCTGCTCGTCAACTCGGATGATTCCGATATAGCGAGGAGCATATTCAGAGTACATTCGATACTTACATACAATAAAAAGCAGCTGAGTTTTTTCACGGCCGATTACTACGCTCTTATCCGCAAGCTCCGCCAGCAGCATCTCGATACGGTGATATTGCTGAGCAAGGGCATCTCGATGGAAAGACATACTCTCGCTTTTGCGTCGGGCGCGCCGATGAGGATCGGGTTTCATCATCAGCTGGCTCATCCGTTCATCAACCTCGAGGTGAGGATATCATCGAGAGGATACGAGGGTGAGAGGATGATCAGGCTGATCGAGTCCCTCGGCCTTCCCACCGGGGGTGTGCAGCGCGATATCATCCTGCCGCAGGCCGATCTGAATCATGCCCGGCAGCTGATACATTTCCGCAAGCCGGAAAAGGGAGTAATAACCGTCGGGATCGATCCGGGTAGGAGCAAGAGCAGGCACAGGGTAATTCCCGAGATCATCGCCTATCTGGCCAACAACCTCGCTGGACGCAAGAGGGTCAAGTTCCTCGTGTTGACCGATCCCTGGGACGAGAAACTGGTAAACAAGATCTCCGGGGAACTGAAGGGCGAGGTCATCGATCTGGTCCCGACGAACGCGGGCGAGACCCTTGCTCTCCTGTCGCAGTGCGACATCTTCCTCTCGGGAAATACGAACCTCTTCCATTTCGCTTCCGCATTGAAGGTCCCGACGATCGGGCTGTTCACGAAATACGACGGAAAATCCTGGATACCCGAGAAGATGCCCAATGTCAGGATCTTCAAGGGTACGAAGGGAGAGAAGCTCTCGCTGAAGAGCTTCTTCAGCAAGGTGGATGAGGTCCTCGTGACAGGCGAGGAGATCACCGTCTAGAAAGAATATGGAGAGCCTGCGATGAAGGGTCAGGGACCGGCACGTACATATATGAGACTCCTCGGCTATCTCAAGCCGTGGTGGAAGAGGCTCATGCTCCTCTTCATATTCACGGCAATATTTGCCACTCTCAGCGGAGTATCGCTCACTCTCATACCGCCCTTTCTCAACATAGTATTCTCTACCGAGCCGGCACCGGTGGAAGAGAGAGAGGAAGGCGATCACGGATCGCTTCTCATACCTGACGGTATCGAGTCACGGATCGATATCCTGCGGAAGCAGGGCACTGAACTCATCTACAGTGGAACGCCGACAGAGCGGCTGGCGAGATTCTGTGTGATCTTCTTTCTGCTGAGTTTCATCAAGAACATCTTCGGGTATTTCGGGACATACCTCACGATCTATCTCGAACAGCAGATACTCAAAGCGATGAGGGACGAGTTGTACGGGAAGATCCAGATGCTTCCGATGGCCTTTTTCGACAGACAGAAAACAGGCCATTTGATCTCGAGGATCACGAACGATGTCACGAATCTGCGCGGCGCCGTTGTCGGCGGGCTGGCGAGTATGATCCGAAGCGGACTGATGACGATCATCGCAGTCGCGATAATCTTCTATACCTCCTGGCAGCTCTCCATGCTTACGATCCTCCTGGTCCCGGTGAACATATTCCTTATAGCGATCATAAGCAGGAAGCTGCGTAAAGGCAGCAGGAGGGCCCAGGAGCGGATGGCCGACATGACCGCAGTCCTGCAGGAGACGATATCGGGGGTCCGGGTCGTAAAGGCTTTCGGGATGGAGAGGTTCGAGCAGATCAAGTTCGGTGATTTCAACCGGATGTATTTCAGCGAATATACAAAGATGAGAAGGTTCGCCGACCTCGCTTCGCCGACGAGCGAGACGCTCGGCATCCTGGCCAGTGTCGTCATCCTGTGGTACGGCGGCCGCCTTGTCGTACAGCAGCAGCTCGATCCGGCAAATCTTATGATGTTCATCGGCGCTATGCTCTGGGTAGTCAACCCCATAAAGTCCCTCAGTAAACTCAACAGCGTCATCCAGGAGGGTCTCGTCTGCGCGGAGAGAGTATTCGAGATACTCGATATCCAGACGGAAGAGGATATTTCCGGCGACGAGACGATCGACAGGATCAACGAGGCGATCGTATACGAGGATGTGAGCTTCAGTTACGATGGAGAGACTCCAGTGCTGGCAGATGTAAATCTGAGGATCGGCAAGGGAGAGGTCATCGCGCTGGTTGGAGCGAGCGGCGCCGGTAAATCGACTCTGGCCGACCTGGTTCCGAGATTCTACGAGCCCGATTCGGGACGGGTAACGATAGACGGCAGGGATATAGGCACGATAACGATATCATCGCTTCGCTCCCTCATGGGGATAGTGACCCAGGAGACGATCCTCTTTAACGACTCGGTCTTCAACAATATAGCGTATGGGCTCTCCGACTGCCCGCGAGACGACGTCGTCACCGCCGCAAAGGCGGCCAACGCTCATGAGTTCATAGAGGCGATGCCGAAGGGGTACGACACGGTGATCGGCGACCGGGGGATCCAGCTCTCGGGCGGACAGAGGCAGAGGCTCGCCATCGCGCGCGCCCTCCTGAAGAACCCGCAGATACTGATACTCGACGAGGCCACCAGTTCTCTCGACGTTGAGAGTGAAGCGCTTGTCCAGGAGGCCATTGACAGGCTCGTGCGCGGAAGGACGACACTTGTGATAGCTCACAGGCTGTCGACCATCAAGAACGCTGATCGCATCGTCGTCCTGGAGGACGGTAAGATAATGCAGATCGGCACACATGAGGAGTTGATCGGTGAGGAAGGGATCTACCGGAAGCTCTACAGCCTGCAGATCAGGGCGTAAGGAACTCCTCGTAATCGCTCCTAACTGGATCGGCGATGTAGTGATGGCGACGCCGTTCCTCTCTATCCTGAGGAATGAGAATCCCGGCGATTTTATTACGGTCCTGTGCCGTGAGTATGTATCGGAACTCCTCCTGAGGTGCACTTATATAGACAGGCTTGTCACCTGCGGCAAAGGTGTGCCGGCAGCGGTACGCGCCCTGCGCAGTGGGCGGCCTAAGGGTGGATGGGACGCGGCATTCCTTCTTCCCATGTCTTTCTCGACGGCAATAACGGCTTTTCTTTCCGGCAGCAGCAGAAGGTTCGGGTACCGGTCCGGCGGGAGGGAAGTGCTGCTCACAGATCCCGTATCTCCCGAGCTTCACAGGACGATACATCTCTCCGAAGAGTACGCCGGGTTTGCGTGGCTCTACAGCGCAGTGGAAGCGAGTGAGACACCGGCACCCTGCATCATCCCTCCATATGACTGGAAGGAGCGGCTGGAGAGATTCGGACTGGACGGCAGTTACGTGGTTTTCGCCGCCGGCGCTGTCTACGGCCCGGCAAAGGTCTGGCCGCTCGACAGATTCGCCGCGCTTGCCGGGAAGTTGAGAGAAGAAAAGGGGCTCCGTACAGTGACGGTCGGTTCTGAAAAGGAACAGGAATATCTCGATAATATCACGAAAGAGAATGACGATGCGCTCAACCTCGCCGGCAGGTCGGGTATCGGAGACCTCATGTCGGTTCTGAGGGGAGCCGAGCTGGTCGTAGGCAATGACAGCGGACCGGTCCATGTCTCGGCTGCGATGGGAGTGCCGACCGTGTCGATATTCGGGTCGACCAGCCCTGTATGGACCTCTCCTCGAGGTCCTCGATCGAGTGTTGTCACGTCCGGCGCCGGTTGCTCGCCGTGCTTTAAAAAAGAATGCTCCGAGGGCGATACTCATTGCCTGCAGGATATAGATGTCGATGTTGTTTTCGATACGGCCGTCGAAATCATGAGGGAGAAGATAGAGTGAGCGATATCACGATAGACGATTACAGATGTGTGAGGGAGACCGTACGTGCCTGGAAGGGACGAAAGGTCCTCATCGCGGGGGACATGATCCTCGACGAGTATCTTTACGGGACGACCGACAGGGTATCGAGAGAGGCTCCCGTGGTCATTGTAAGGTACGACGGAAGCTCGTGGTGCCCCGGCGGGGCAGCCAACGCCGCTACCAATGTCGCCGCCCTGGGAGGACAGGCAGTCGCATCCGGAGTGACGGGCAGGGATGATACGGCGAAAAGGCTGGGAGAGATGCTGCGGTCGTCCGGAGTCAACACCGGCGGGATGGTCGCCGCGGCCGGGCTGATGACAACATCAAAAACGAGAGTGCTCGCCGGAGATTTTCACGCACAGCGGCAGCAGATCGTCCGGATAGACAGGGAGAGCCGCGCGCCTTTATCTCAATCGATTGAGAAGAGACTCCTGCGCTCGATAGAGAAACGACTGCCCGGATGTGGAGCTGTCATACTGAGCGATTACGGGCAGGGTGTCTTCTCGGGCGGCGCGGCGAAAGCGATCATCGAGATGGCTTCAGCATCCGGTATCCCCGTGATCGCCGATTCCCGGTTCGGGTTGACAGGCTTCAGGGGGGTCGCAACGGCGACGCCTAACGAGGTGGAAGCGGCTGAGGCGGCCGGAATAGACCCTGGTTCGGATGATGCCCTGAAAAAGACGGGGAGAAAACTATTGAGGGCGCTGCAGTCCGATTCCCTGCTGATAACGAGGGGCAGGCTGGGGATGGCTCTTTTCCGCCCGCGCAGAAGGACCCTCAAGGTGGGAGTGGTCGGGAGCCCCGAGGCTACCGATGTGACGGGCGCCGGGGATACGGTCGTCTCGGCTGTCGCACTTACGCTCGCCGCGGGTGCTGGAATGCGGGAGGCTATGCTGGCGGCCAATGTTGCCGCGTCTATCGTCGTCATGAAGAGGGGCACTGCGGTAACCGGCCCTGAAGAGATCCTGTCGAGGCTTGATTCCATCAGGGAAGCAGGAGGGGGAGGCGGCAGTTGAGGATAGCAGCGATCCTGCCCCATACATATCTCTTCGGAGGAGTGAGAAGATACATCGAGCTGTCGGCGGCATTTACATCACGTGGACACGAATTCATCATATACACGCCTGACGGAGAGTATCCATCCTGGACGCAGTTGAAAGGTGAATGCCGGAAGCTCTCGGATGCGGCAGGCATGGACCATGATGTTATGATCACAGGCGCACCTGAGCACCTCGAGGACCTCAGGGAACTCCCTGCACGGCTCAAGGTTTTCTATCTCCAGATCGAGAATGTCGCGAGGGAGAGCGAGATCGTCCGCAGCGTGGACGTGCACGTGATGGCCAATTCAAAGGGCCTGATGGAGAGGGTCCGGAAGAAATACGGTGTGAGAGCGATCAACGGTCGCGGCGGGATAAATCCCGGGCTGTTTTACCCTGCAGCGGGGGATAAAACCGTCGATGGAGGACCTTTCCTGGTTATGTGCTACGGGCGGCTTTCAAGGCCGCGAAAAGGGACGAGATTCGTCCTGAAGGCTGTCGAATCGATGTTCCGGAGCGGCTTCGACGTAGAGCTGCTTCTCTTTGACAGTATGACACCGGGATCGGAGGATCCGCGGGGCGGGTTTGACCCCGGGCTTCCATTCCGTTTCTATATCGATCTGCCGCAGGAGAGGATGGCGGCGATGTACGCCTCCGCCGATGTGTTCGTATCGGCAGAGCACAGGGCAGGCTGGAGCAATACCTGCGCGGAAGCGGCGGCATGCGGTCTCCCTCTCGTCTGCACGGGGAGCGGCACGACCGATTTTGCCGTAAACGGCAGCACCGCGCTGGTAGTAAGGGCAAGAAACTCCGCGTCGATAGGACGGGCGCTGAGGAGACTTTACAGCGACAGGGAAACGGCCCTGGAAATGGGCCGTGAAGGGGCGCGTGAGATACTCGAATTTACCTGGGAAAAGGTCTGTGATACTATGTCGGAGCAGTTTGCCGCCCTGCTCGGCGGCGGAGGAAGGATGCCTGAATGAAAGAGATCGTGTTCACTGATGCAGGCAGGCTCGCCGGGATCCTCGATGACATCCGGTCCATTGACCGGAAGGTGGTCCTCGCTAACGGCTGTTTCGATATCATCCATGTAGGGCACGTACGGTATCTCGAGGAGGCCGCGGATCAAGGCTGTATCCTTGTCGTGGCGATAAACGACGACGATTCCACGAGGCGCCTGAAGGGGGAGGGCCGGCCCGTGATGCCCGCGGTCGAGAGGGCCGAGATCCTGTCAGCGATGCGATTTGTGGACTATGTATTGATATTCGCGGAAGACACGGTCGATGGAGTACTCAGAGAGCTCAGGCCCGATGTTCACGCCAAGGGGACCGACTACACAGTTGAGACCGTTCCCGAGATAGAGACGGCAAGGGAGATCGGGTGCGTCACTGTCATTACAGGCGATCCGAAGGACAGGTCGAGCCGGGGGATCATCTCGCGGCTCAGGCGGGAGGAGTAGATTGGAGCCTGCCGCACTCCCAGCGCGAAAGGGCGTCCCTCTGCGGATACTCGTGACGAGGCTCCGGTACCTGGGCGATGTCATCCTCACCACACCGGTTATCGACGCGCTGCGGGACTGCTTCCCTGAAGCCGAAATATGGTACATGGCCGAGCCTCCCCACTCGTCGATACTGGAGAATCACCCGGGACTGACCGGAGTGATAGAGGTCGGGGGGACGCTGTCGACGATCAGAAAGCTCAGGAAGCTCCGTTTCGCCGCGGCGATAGATCTCTTCTACAACCCGCGCAGCGCGAACATACTCAGACTTTCCAATATCCCGGTCCGGATCGGCGGAGGGCGGAAATGGAGAAGGCGGCTGTATACACATATCTTTGAAGCGGACCGTAGCGTCAGGAACGCGATAAGTCAGCATCTTGCCGCCGTCCGTGTGCTCGGATGTGAAGCGGTTGTGAGGCGCCCGCGGATCTGTCTCGGCGCGGCGGAACTCGAATCGGGAAGAGAGTCGGTAGAGGAAGCATTTGACGGACAGATGCCCGGCAGGGTGGCAGCCTTTCAGGCGGGTGGTACATGGCCGGCCAAGAGATGGCATGTCTCATCGTTCGCGGCACTTGTTTCGACTGTCGGGGAGAGGTTCGGAGCCCGGGTCCTGCTAATCAGCGGCCCCGGACAGGAGTCTGTATCGGAGCAGGTCGTATCCCTGTCCGGCGGGTCAGCCGTCATGATGCCGGTGCTTCCGATCCGTCAGGCATCAGCAGCGATCGCCGCATGCGGAGCGCTTGTTGCCAACGACGGTGGGGTGATGCATGCCGGAGTCGCACTGGGTATGCCTACGGTCGGGATATTCGGTCCGACCGAGCGCGAGATGTGGTTCCCGTACGCCGGAATGGGGCCGTTCGAGGTGATCACCAGCGGAGCGGAATGCGCGCCCTGCGATCTTCATGAATGCGACGATATGAAATGCCTCGAGAATATATCGGTCGGTGAGGTAGCAGATGGACTCGGAAGGGTCACGGGGTGGTAAAGGATGAATGACGCGCCGGTCATCGATCTGAAGCAGATGAAAGATATAGAGTCGATCCTCCTCGTCCGGCTCTTTGCTCTGGGCGATATTGTCCTCACTCTTCCGCTGATCCAGACGTTCAGAGACGCTTTTCCCGATGCCTGGATCGGATACCTGGTGAAGGAGAGGTTCGCCGAGGCCCTTGCGGGAGAGACCGGCCTTGACGAAGTGATCCCGCTGCCTGACAGGGCGGCCGGTCAACTCGCTGCCGTCAGGCGCATCAGAAAGAGAAAGCCGGATATCGCGATCGACCTGCTCAGCTCGCCGAGAAGCGCCTTGCTTACGCGCTTCAGTGTGGCCGGGGTGAGGATCGGGATGGATACGGGACGACGCAACGGATATTATAACGAGGTCCTGCCCAGGGCCATAATGAGGGACGGAAAACGTTTCAGGTGTTACACTATCCAATCGAATCTCGAGCTCTGCCGGATGCTCGGACTGACGGCGGAGGAGACGGGATACGGGACCGACAAGGATGACAAGCCTTACGGTTTCCCCGCAGCGGTGACAGCGGCGGAATGGGCGAGAGCCTACGAAGGCTCGCTGGGAGATACGCGAAAAGGTCTCGCGGGAATCGTTCCCGGCTCGACCTACCCGTCGAAAAGCTGGCCGGCAGACAGATTTATCGATCTTGCGAAGAAAATATCAGGCGAGCTGGATATGAGGCCGGTGATCATGTGGGGACTGGGCGAAGAGGGCTTGGCGGCGGAGATCGCTGAGGCCGTTCCGGGTGCGATCGTTCCGCCTGCAACTGGAATAGCCGAGGCCGGAGCTCTCATCGGGCGGATGAGGATCCTCGTCGGGATCGATTCCGGCCCGAAACATCTCGCGGTTATGCTCGGCGTACCGACCGTTACCCTGTTCGGGCCGACCGACCCGCGTATCTGGGATCCGATGAACAGGCGGCACAGGGTCATCTGGAAGGAACTCGACTGTGCCGAGGGCTGCAGGGATAAGGAATGTACACCGAACAGGTGCATGGATATGATTACTGTTGATGAGGTATTCGGTGAGGTAGCTGAAATGATCGGCGGTGAAACATGAGCAATGAAACAGAGCTGGCGAGGATATCCCTTATAGTCACCACGCTGAACGAGGAGGCGAATCTCGGCAGGTGCCTCGACAGCGCACGCGGCGTAGGGGAAGTCATCGTCGTCGATTCGATGAGTACCGATACTACATTGCGGATCGCCGGAGAATATGGAGCGAGGGTCTTCACCAGGGAGTTCGTGTCTAACGCCGATCAGAAGAACTGGGCGATGGAGCAGGCAACGCTCGAATGGATCCTGATCCTCGATGCCGACGAATACCTTTCCGCTGGACTTCGCGATGAGATCGCCGAATCGATCATGTCGGCGCCGGTAAACGGATTTGTTATATATCGCAGAAACGAGTTTCTGGGGACGACGATCCGTCATTGCGGATGGGACCGCGACAAGGTGTTGAGGCTCTTCAGAAGAGGCAGGGGGAGATATCCTGAGCGCGCGGTCCACGAGCGTCTCGATCTCGACGGGAAAGTGGGCAGGCTGAGCGAGAAACTCGACCACATCCCGTACAGGGACCTGGAGGATTATATGGACCGGCTGAAAAGCTACAGCCGGAAGGGAGCCCTCGAACTCCACAGGAAGGGGAGGCACTGGCTGCCCGGTCTTGTCATCAGGCCGTCCGCGAGATTCCTGAGGATGTATTTTCTTCAACTCGGGTTCCTCGACGGATGCGCCGGCCTGATGTTGTGCTCACTTGCTGCTGTGAGCGTATTCTTCAAATATGCCTGGCTCAGGGAGCTTTCCCACGGTTCACCGGAGGAAGGCCGATGAGCGCATCGTCCGACGAGATCGTTTTTTTCGGCGGCTACGATCCGGATTATCCGAGAAACGCCATTATCAGGAAAGGGCTCGAGAGGATCGGGGTCTGCGTGCGTTCATGCCGTGCCGGCGGTTCCCGCAGGGCCGTTTTTCGATATCCGCTCCTCCTGGCGAGATTTTTCACCACTTGCCTGGGGGGAAGGTCCAGTCTTTTCGTGCCCGATTTCAGACACAAGGATGTTCCTCTCGCGTGGATGCTCTCACGTATCCCCAGAAGGACGCTGATCTTCGATCCGCTTGTATCGCGGTACGAGACAAGGGTGCTCGACCGCGGCGATGCCGAGGAAGGGTCGGCCCAGGCAAAGCACAACTGGAACATAGACAGGATCACGATGCGGATGTCCGACGTGGTCCTCGCCGATACAAACGCGCACGCAGCGTTCTATATCAATGAATTCGATGTCGATGAAAAGAAAGTAAACACACTTTATCTTGGATACGATGATACGGTTTTCGACCTGGTCCCGGACCGCAAACCGGATGGTTTATTTCGCGTCCTCTTTTACGGTTCTTTCCTGCCCCTTCATGGAACCGATGTTATAGTCGAGGCGGCCCGCCTTCTCGACAGCGGGTTCCGGTTCCGGGTTGTTGGAAGCGGACAGACGATGGATGAGTTCATGGAGCGGTCAGAGGGTATCGGCGACGGGAGGATCGAGCTCTCCGGAAACGTGCCGGAAAAGGAACTCCCCGGTCTGATCGCGGATGCGGACGCTGTCCTCGGTGTCTTCGGAACAACGCCAAAGACAGGGATGGTCATCCCAAACAAGGTATATCAGTCCATGGCGTGCGGCAGGCCGGTGGTGACCGCTGATACACCCGCTGTCAGGGAGATCTTCACTCCGGGAGAGCATCTCGTATGCGTACCGCCCGGGGACGCTGTTCTTCTCGCCGGAGAACTGAAGCGTCTGAGAGACGACAGACAGTTCGCCATCTCGATCGCTGAAAGGGGCGGCCGGCTCGTCAGGGAGCAGTTCAATCCGGCAAAGGTGGCAGGCAGACTTCTCGATATTCTCGGTATGGAGGACGGCAGGTGAGAGTGCTGCTAGTAAACAGTTCAGCCGTAATGCGGGGCGGAGAAAGCCAGACCCTCGAGCTGGGGCTGCGTTTGCGCAAACGCGGTGTCGAGACAGCCTTTGCCGTCAGGGGTGGATCCGAGCTTGAAGCGGCGCTGCCTCCAGGCGTTGGATCGGTGAAAGCCCGCTTCGAGACACCGGTATTTACCACGCCTATACGTCTGAGAAGGTTTATAAAGAGGTGGGGTCCGGATATCGTTCATACACAGACATCGAAAGCTCATGCCTACTCTCTCATCGCGTGCGCGGGGCTGGTCCCTCTGGTGGTGAGCAGACGGACGGCATTCAGAGGAGGCAGAGGGCTCGCTTCTATTTTAAAGTACGGAAAGGGAGTCGCGCATTATATCCCGATATCGGAAGCCGCGGCCCGGAGCCTCCGGTCGCGGGGCGTATCCGAAGAAAAGATGACGATAGTCCACAGCGGCATAGACATCGCGAGATTCGCTCCGGTTGAGAGAGACCGGGCAGCAGGGGAAAGGCTCATCGCCGGGACGGTTGCGGCCTTCGAAAAAGAGAAGGGGCACAGCGTGCTGCTCGATGCGGGGACGATACTCAGATCAAGGGGTATCGGTCTGAGGTACCTCCTGGCAGGCCGGGGAAAGCTCGAGGGTAAGATTTTGACCCGGGCATCCCGGCTGGGACTCGATGTCGAGATCAGCCGGATCGGAGATGATCTCTCCCTTGAGAGATTTCTCGGATCGCTCGACATATATGTGATTCCCTCCCTCGAGGAGGGACTCTCGACCGCTCTGATGGCCGCGATGGCATCGGGACTTCCATGCGTCGCCAGCAGGACAGGAGGTATCCCGGAAGTGACCGGGGAGGACGCTGCTGTGCTGTTCGAGCCGGGAGATCCTGATGGACTGGCGGATGCGATCGAAAAACTCGCCGGTGATCCAGCCGCGAGGGAACGCTACTCCTCGAGAGGTTCAGAAAGGTCGCGTCTCTTCGATGTCGAAGGAATGGTGGACGGGACACTGGAGGTATACAAAAGAGTCATCGAAGACTACTGATACTGATTTCGAGCACGGCACTTGCAGATAGATATGACCGACAGGATCACCGGTTGATGACCGGATATCGCAAAAAGCGATATAATATATGCTGACAATATGTTAGGGGAATGATATGAGACCATGCATAAGTAAAGGAAGGATCCCGGTTATCCTCCTGCTGACACTGTGTGTCCTCTTTTCGGGGCAATTCTCCGTCGGGCTGAACGCCCGGGAAACCACTCGCGTCGTGACGAAAAGCGGCACGGATCATGGCTACGAGATGATCAAGGGCTTCGAACTTGTCCATCCCGTTCCCGACATCGTACCGTTTGGAGAGGGAGAGAACCTCCTCTTCGCGATCCAGTACGGGCTGATCTATGCCGGCGATGCGACCCTCGAGGTCCGCAGCAATGCCGAGCTCTACGGACGACAGGCCTACCATCTCGTGTCAGTCGCGAGAACGAACAAGGCCTTCGATGTCGTCTACAAGGTGAGAGACAAGCACGAATCATACATGGACATGGAGAATCTTTATTCGCTTAGATTCGAAAAACATCTGAGGGAGGGTAAATTCAGGAGGGATAAGGTCGTCGAGTTCGATCAGGTCAGACACGTTGCCATATATCCCGACAAGGAAGTGGGTATACCTCCCGGCACGCAGGATTTCATCTCGGCCTTCTATTACATCAGGACTATCCCTCTGGAGCCCGGGCAGGCAGTCTGGATGCCGAACCATTCGGACGGGAAGAACTATTCGATGTTTGTCAAGGCACTGCGCAGGGAACAGATCGAGGTGCAGGCCGGCAAGTTCGATTGCCTCGTACTGGAACCTGTCCTCGAGACGAGCGCGATCTTCGAGAACACGGGAAAGTTGACAATATGGATCACCGATGATAAATTCCGGATGCCCGTGCTCATGCGGTCGAAAGTGGCCGTCGGATCTTTCGAGGCGGTTCTGAAAGAATTCACGCTGGCTCCCGGTAGGCCGCTCATCCTCGAAACGGAAGGATCGTCCCCCTGATGGGAAGCGGATACGAAGAGATCGATCTCGGTAAGGTGAGGACATCGCCTGTCTCTGAAAGGGATAGCAAGGTCACCATCGATATGATGGGAAGTCCTGTCAAGGGCGGCAAAGCCTTTCGGAAATGGCTCGACTCCCTGCCCGACCAGCTGGCGGTGAGCCGGTTGAGGAAGCTGGTCCTCGCCATGCGCAGGGCGAGGTCGGGGAAGGGGCGCGAGCTGATCTGGATGTCAGGAGCGCACGTCATCAAATGCGGCCTCTCTCCTTATCTGGCAGACCTGATGAAAAAGGGTTACATTACCGCTCTTGCGCTGAATGGAGCGGGGATCATCCATGACCTCGAGCTGGCATTTTTCGGGAAGACCTCGGAAGATGTCTCATTGCAACTCGAGAGAGGTGATTTCGGATTCGCGGAGGAGACAGCAGCACTGCTGTTTGAAGCGGTGGACAGAGGCGCAGAGGAGGGCCTCGGGCTGGGGGAGGCTGTAGGGCGGTTCATCGTCTCGAGCGACGCACCCCACCGGGATGTCAGCATCACCGCGAGGGCGGCGATCGAGAAGGTGCCGGTCACGGTCCACGTGGCGATCGGTACCGATATCGTTGTTCAGCATCCCGGCTTTGACGGTTCGCTCTGGGGAGAGCTGTCCGCGAGGGATTTCAGGATATTCGCCGCCAGGGTGCAGGCTCTCGGTGAAAACGGCGGTGTCATCGTAAATGCCGGTTCCGCCGTGATACTGCCCGAAGTATTTCTCAAGGCGCTGAGCGTAGCGAGAAATCTGGGCGCCGGGTTCGAGGGCATAACCGCGTGCAATCTCGATATGACGGCGCATTACCGGCCGGGCGAGAACGTCCTTTCGCGGCCGTCCGCGTTTGGCGGCGAGGCGATCTCACTGACCGGGCATCACGAGATAATGATCCCGTTGATATACTCGGCACTCCTCTCATGACCGGGGAATCGAAAAACCTACGTAAATCAGGTGTTCTACCCATAACATACCTGTTGACATCGCGGCTCGTTTCATGATACTATATGGATTGTACAGGAGGTGTACTCAGGGAATTCTGCTACAGGTATTTACTTCGGCTAAAGCAACACGATTGACGTGAAGTGAGTTTCTGCAGCAGCTTTTTTAAGCGCCGGAACCCGAGTTGAAGGATCAGCCTCGGGTTTTTTTTGGAGGAGCAATGACTGGGTACCCCGAACTCAAAGAACTGATCACAGAGCCCGCGAGCTCCATTGTCGAAGAACCCTCCGGCAGTCTAACTGTCGAGAGGAAAAGGACCTTCGATATCTTCAAAAGATTTACGGACATCGCCGTCGCCGCACTGATACTGCTTCTGGTGCTTCCGGTGATACCCGTAATAGTTCTTCTCATCAAGCTTGATTCTCCCGGTCCTGTACTCTTCAGGCAGAAGAGGGTAGGCAAGGACGGACGGGAATTCGATTTTTTCAAGTTTCGCTCGATGCGAGTGGGGGCGGAGAATGTAATAGCTTCTCTGAGGCCCCTAAGTGGTGTCGACGGGCCTGTTTTCAAGCTCAAGGAGGATCCGAGGGTCACCGGTACGGGCAGATTTCTCAGACGGTCGAGCCTCGATGAACTCCCGCAGCTTCTCAACGTGCTCAAGGGCGAAATGAGTATAGTAGGTCCACGTCCCAATCTCCCATCTGAGGTCTCACAATACCTTCCCTGGCAGAGAAGGCGATTGGATGTAACTCCCGGAATCACATGCTATTGGCAGATCGCCGGTAGGAGCCACATCGGATTCCAGGAGTGGATGAGACTTGATCTGGAATATATCCGCAGCAGAAGCCTTGTGACGGATATGAAGATCATGCTCAAAACCATCCCTGCCGTAATAGCCAGGAAAGGGGCCTATTAATTCCAGTCTGGCATCATTCTTGCCCTAAAACATGTTTGACATAATATGTCTAAGGGGTTAACTTCTCGCCGGTTAACCTGATATCCGGGTTCTGGCGGGACCCTCCGCAAGGGTCGATACGATGAAGGGTCGAAAAACTATTATGTACAGCGTAATAGCCGTCCTGCTCGTGGCAGTGACGGTATTGTCGGGGTGCGGCGGAAACAGGGTCCGCGTCTATGACCAGGTAGATGGCGTGATGGCCAGGGCAGCGGAGTTTGACCCCGACAGCATACCGGCTCTTCCGGAGTCCGACAGTTACTATATCGGCTACGGTGACATACTCGATGTGATATTCCTCTATGAAAACAAGTATTCGAGGGAAGGTATGAAGGTCAGGCCCGACGGCAGGATCACATATCCTTATGCCGGAGAGATCTTCGTTGCCGGCATGTCTCCCGCAGATCTCGACTCGACGATCACGGAAAAATTCTCGGAGATAGTCATCGATCCCCATATCACCGTCATCGTCAGAGAATTCACGCCGCAGAAGATCTACGTCCTCGGTGAGGTCGGCAATCCCGGAAACTACGAGTATGTCCGTGATATGACACTGATGCAGGCGCTCGCAGTCGGAAACGGATATACGAGAGATGCCCGCAAGAGCAATGTGCTTGTGATCAGGCGCGTCGGCGAGAACCGCATCGTCGGTATCGAGGTCGATATCGATGCGATATTGAGCAAGAACGATTTCTCCGTAGATGTGCCTCTGCAGCCTTACGATATCGTCTACGTGCCGAAGTCGCGTATAGCGTCTACTGAGCAGTTTATAGACAGGTTGTGGACGATCGTCGGGAGACCGATGGACATATACCTGAAGGGATGGCAGATAGCGAACGCCGAGGTCCTGTACGAATTTTACCAGAGGGTGCAGTAGCGTTATGGTCGAAAAGAGTCTGACGACAAGCAAGGAATCGACCGTAAAGGATTTCCTCGAGGTGATCTTTCGCAGGAAATGGATCATCATCGGTATTGTGTTGATAGCTACCGCGGTAGTCTTAATGCTGAATATGAGGGAATCGGCGGTCTACGAGTCGACGGGCAGGCTCCTCGTTCAGCGGGGAGAAGCAGGGGGAGTCTTTAATCCCTACCTGAGAGTGCTTTCATGGGAGGAGGAGATCTCCTCGCAGATCGAGATGATCAAGTCCGAGGTCGTTGTCGGCAGGGCCCGCGAGATGGTAATCGATCTGTTGCCGGAAGGATTTGCAACTGAGGAAAGCCTTCATGTGGGCAGTGTGGGATCCGGCGTCATCGGCACATCTAACGTTCTCTGGGTCGCGTATGTCTCGAGTGATCCTGTATTCTGCAGGGCCGCTGCTGACGCTGTCCTGAACTCCTATAAAGAATATTACCTGAACGTGAAAACACCTCCCGAGATGGAAGATTTCTTTGTCGGGGAACTTGCCGCACTGCAGGAGCGGATCGAACATCTGAGGGAACGAAAGACCAGTCTCGCTACGGAGTGGGGCATTGTCGACATGGAACATCAGCAACGCTCGATACTGAGCAGGTTTGATAGATATCAGATAGAAATGGAAGAGGTACGCAACGAGATCAGCGAGAAGGAAGAGATCATCAGGAAGCTTGAGAGTTTCAGGAGTTTGGATATCGACGAGCAGGCCGCTCTGTCCAATACGCTTTTGAAGGAGGGGGCCAAACAGACGGCAATAGAGAGATATACCGAGAGGCTGATGGACCTGCGCCTCAGGGAGTCGGAACTCGCAGTGAGGTACACCGGTGAGCACAGGGATCTCAAGCAGGTCAGGCGGCAGATCGAGGACCTGTATTTTTATCTTGATAAAGAGATTCACTCCTTTATGACGGTCAGCGAGGCGAAGCTCGATATCCTGAGGACGAAGGAGAGCTCACTGGCCGCCCTGGTGGTGAAGCTGGAACTTGAGAAGGAAACATATCCCGAGAGAGGTGTCGAGCTTCACAGGATCGATACAGATCTCGCCCAGGCCGAGAAACAGTTCGAGAAATTGTCAACGCAGCATATGAGCGCTAAAATATCTGTGGCGAGCAATCCGGAGTGGAACGTGACGATCCTTTCTCCCGCGTCGCCCGCATATCAGAAAAAGACAAAAGATTATGTAAGGATGGCCCTCGGGCCGATGTTCAGCCTGGTCGTCGCACTGGGCTTTGCGTTTTTCATCGACAATCTCGACCACTCCATCAAGAATGTGGCCGAGGCTGAGGAGACGCTCGGATGCCAGGTGCTGGCGAGTTTTCCTGACTCCGAGCAGTAACAAAGATGTACGAGGAATATTACGGATTCAAGGAGCTTCCCTTCAACGTAACGCCTGACCCGAGGTTTCTGTACAAGAGCAGGAGTCACAGGGACGCCCTTGCCTATATCACGTACGGTATATTCCAGAAGAAGGGATTCCTCGCGGTAACCGGGGAAGTGGGAGTCGGTAAGACGACGGTAGTGAATGCGTTTATTGACTTGTTCCAGGTTTCGCTCGAGGTTGCTTTTGTATTCACGACGAAAGTCCCCTTCGACCAGCTTCTGTATCTTATTTGCAACGATTTCGGACTGGAAATCGAAGGACAGAACAAGGCCCAGATGCTGCTGACGCTTAACAGGTTTCTGATCGAACAGTACGAGAAGAACAGAAACACAGTCCTGATCATCGACGAGGCGCAGAATCTCAGTCCCGACGTCCTCGAAGAGCTGCGGATGCTCTCGAATCTCGAGACACGCGACCGGAAGCTGATACAGATAATGCTCGTTGGTCAGCCGGAGCTCGAGACGATGCTCAATCTCAACGAGATGCGCCAGCTGAGACAGCGCATCCCCGGAATATGCAGGATACCTATCCTCAACAGGGAGGATCTCGAGAGATACGTTGAACACAGGCTGGAGGTCGCGGAGCATAACGGGGCACCGGTGTTCACGGAAGAGGCTATGGATGAGATATACCATTATTCCGGGGGTACTCCCAGGCTGATCAATGTTCTCTGTGACAGGGCGCTCCTTATAGGCTATGTTTCGAATACGATGAGCATCGATGGACGCATCGTCCGGGAGGGGATCAGGGATCTGGAGAATAAAGAAGCGCCTGTTACGCAGAGACGCAACAGGCCGATGTGATCCATAAGGGAGATCGCTTTGAGCAAGATCTTCGACGCGCTTAGAAGAGCCGAGATGAGCAAATCGGGATCTCCCCGAAGAAAGGGACAGGTGCGCGTCAGGCGCGAGCATGGAGTGGAATCAGAGAGCCATTTTCTCCGCGGCGTCGACAAGGACTTCAGACGCGGGCTGATGACCCTGAGAAACTCGATAGACTCGGAGCTGAGGAGCAGCGATTACAGAGTGATAATGTTCACTTCGGCGATACCCGGTGAGGGGAAGACTACGATAACGGCATTCCTCGCGAGAATGCTCGCGCTGGGAGAAACTGACCGCATACTTCTGGTCGACTGTGCTGTCTCCGATCCGGAGATACACACACTGTTCGGACTTGATAATGACAAGGGAATACTCGATTATCTATCCGGCACCGCTCCCCTCGAGGAAATAATCAGGACGGTCGAAGAGGGAATGCTCGACATCGTGACGACAGGGCCGAGAAGGGGTGCGGACATCACGCAGCCTCTGTTCAACTCGGAGAAGATGGCGACGTTTATCAAGGCGACCAGAGAGATGTACGAATATGTCCTCATAGATACTTCCGCTATCCTCGATGCGCCTGAGACTCCGATCATCGGTTCGTACGCGACGGGGACCGTTATGGTGGTGCAGTCCGGGAAGACGAAACGTGAAGTCATCAAACGGGCCATGCTGACTGTCGAGAAGCTCGGGGGAAAGTTACTGGGGACGGTGCTGAACAGAAAGAAATACTATATCCCCGAGTTCATATACAGGCGGGTATAAGTGCAGGGCGAAAGCCGCGAGAATCTCTCCCCCTCTAAACCCCCGCGCGGGGTTTTTTCTCTCGAGCGCAGCTGCGGCGACAGCGTTCTCGAGTCCTGGTATTCAGACGTCTTTCCCGGATTTATGGAGCGGTGCCGTGATCTCATTATCGATGAGGCGGGTGCGGGGAATGTAGAGGGACTGATCCTGTCCGGCAGTTTTGCCTCGTGTGAGGGAGCCGTCATGATGCTCGGCGGCGATCCGGTTTTTCTGTCCGACATCGATCTTCTGCTTGTCACTTCCACTCCCGCGTCTCATGCCGGAATCTACTCTCGTAGAGCCGCGGCAGGCAAGGCATGCGAGAAACTCCTTCCAGGCGCCCGGTTCGATGGCCGGGTCGACATCGGCGTAATGACATGGGGAGAACTGGCAGCGATGCCTCGCTCTCCCGGGGTCTTCGACATGAGAGAAAAGGGAGTGCTGCTGAGAGGCGGGAGTGATCTGCTTGCCCGTTTACCGGATTTTACGGCGGGTGAGATCGGACCCGGGGAGGCCGTCAGGCTTCTGGAGAACAGGATGGCCGCATTACTTGGCAACAGACCAGGAACGGATCAACCCGAAGGTCTGGATCTCTACAGGTTCCTTTACGGGATTTCACGCGTCTATACAGATATAGTCACCGCGTCACTCTGTGAGGCAGGCATGTACCTGCCGGGGTACGGGGCGAGATCTGATTTTATCTCCTCTTCCGCAGAGGCTTCGGAGGTGCGCGGGAAACTGGGGGATTCTCTTGTCGCCGATGCAGTGAAGTGGACCGGGTTCAAGATCGACCCCGGCGCCGAAGAGGTGTGGACAGCAGATAGCCGCGCATCTCACCTGTGGCTCGAAGCCGCCGGGGATCTGCTGGCAGTAAGGGATAGTATCTCAAGGAAGGCAGGGCGGCCCGCCGCGGATGGAAGGCTGCGGCAGATGGATCTTCTGAGGGCATGGAAGACCGTCGCCGCCGCGCTTCCGTTGATCAAAAGATTCATGCTGCTTGCCGGGGCGCTTCTTTCGGGAAGAGATCCAGGCGCGCACCTCAGGGAAGAATCGGTCAGGCTGATTCGACATGCGGCGGAAAAGGGTACTGGAGGAGTAGTCGGAGCTGCCCCTGCATTGTATCCACACGGCAGGACATCGTGGGAGCATGCTGCTTCGATGACCTCTTCGGCATGGCGAAGGCTCGTGACGGCCAGGGAGGATGCGAGTCTTGAATAAGAGAACGGCCATCATTCTGATCGATGCCCTCGGCTGCCTTATGACCGAATACCACGGGTTCAGGCCTCAGACCCTGCCGCACAGGACCAGGCTCAAGACAGTCCTGGGATTCAGTCAGGCGGCTCTTACCTCGATCCTTACCGGCAGCGCTCCCGATGCTCACGGCCTCTGGTTGATGTATTCCTTTGATTCCGGGAGATCGCCTTTTGGTATTCTCCGGGGATTGAGGCCGTTCGGCGGCACCGGCAGGCTGTGGGTCCGCGATCTTCTCAGATGGAAACTGTCGAGGATCGACAGGATCTCCGCGTATTACAATCTCTATGCTATCCCCGGCGAGGTCCTTGAGCGGCTGGACCTTCCCGCGCGCAAATCGATGTTCGACCGCCTTGGGGGCGGGAACAGGCGCAGCATTATCGACCAGGCATACGATGAGGGTGAAGTCTTCATACGGGATTACAATACACCGGAGGAGAAGGCATTCGACGAACTCGAATCCGCTCTTGAATCCGGAGAGACCCTTTTTCATCTCGTTTATACAGCCGGACTCGATTCGGACCTGCACAGGCATGGTTCCCTGGATGAGGCGATCGGCTCGCGGCTGAAGAGCTACAGCAGGAGAATAGATTCAATAGTATCGAGGTTCCCCGATGTAAGATTCGCGGTGCTCGGTGATCACGGCATGTGCGACGTAACTGATCATATAGACCTGATAGCGGCCGTGGAAGCGGCCGGGCTGAGGATCCCGCAGGATCTCATTCCGTTCTACGATTCGACGATGGCACGCTTCAGGATCTTCGGGGAAGGGGCCGCGGAGCTCTTGTCGGAGGTGCTGAAGAGCATTCCCGGAGGCAGGCTGCTCGGATCGGAGGAGCTGAGCTCACTCGGCATCGATTTTCCCGGGTCCGTGTACGGTGATCTCATTTTTCTCTGTGAGCCGGGAACAATCATTCTGCCCAGCTTCATGGGGAGCGATCCCGTGAAGGGGATGCACGGTTACCACCCCTCTGCGCCCTGCATGGACAGCGTCATGTTCTCCAGTGAGGAATTCGACGGGAACGAGGCTCCGATAACCGGAATAGCCGGATTTCTGCTGCCTGGCTTCAGCGGGGGGGTGAGCAGGGGATGATAATCGAGAAGGCAGGCAGGGCGATGTCCTGGAGCATAGTGGCGAAGGTCGCAAGGTTCCTCGCTATGCCCCTGTCGTACATTCTCATCGTCCGTACCCTCGGAGACCACGACTGGGGAGTGCTGAATGTCATCAGGACGATTACAGCCTTCGCCCTCATACTCGTTCTGCTCGGTGGGGAGAAGGTCGTCCTGCGATATATACCGGAGGTGAGCGTCAAGGGAGGGATGAGGGCCCTGCTGTCAGCTATGGCAAGGCTTGCCGCCCTTCAGGCGGTCTTATGGGCCCTGCTGACGCTGGCCGGATACCTTGCCGGAGACTGGCTGGCCTCGCTGTTTCATCAGGATGCAGCCGTCTTCAGGAAATATGTGGTCATCGCCCTGGGGCTTGTTCTGTTCGAGGCGGGGATGACACTCACGATGAACACCCTCCAGTCATGGTATGAAACAAAACGCCTGGCAATTGTAATGATTGCAGGTAATGTCATTTACATAATACTCTTAATCCTGTTTATGAAGGCAGGGTCGGGTATCACGGGTGTGCTGGCGGCGGGAGGCACGGTCAATCTGATAATGATCCTGCTGCTGATCCCGGAACTGATAGACCTTACGAGGAAGGCTGTGATCGATGACGCTCCGGGACCCGGCACAGGCAGGATCCTGAGATATTCTCTTCCATTCGTAGCGACCGGAATCCTCAACCAGATCGTCTGGCGGCATTCGGAGGTCCTGTTCCTCGGCCATTTCAGCGGAATGGAGGCGGCGGGGCATTTCGGGCTCGCCTACAGGATCCCTCAGATGGCGCTCGAGTTCATTCCGCTCTCGATATGGCCGATAGTCATGGCCGGTATATCCGAGTCTTACGCCAGGGACCCGGGGAAACTCTCCGAATCGGTGGATTTATATTTCAGGCTGCTCTTTCTCCTTGTCGTACCGGTAGCGGCTATGGGATTCGCTTTCTCAGGGCCCCTCGTACCGATCCTGTTCGGAGCCGGTATGGCCCCGGCAGCGGAAATGACGAGGCTGTTTTTCGTTGTCTTCTCGTATTCCTTTCTCTATACTCCACTTAGCATGGCCCTGTATGTCATGGAGAAAAGCTGGATCAACATGCTTGTATTTGCCGCCCTCGCTGTTATAAATATCGGTCTGGATCTTGCATTTATTCCCAGATTCGGGCTGTGGGGGGCGTTTTTCCCAGTAGCGGCCGTCATGCTGGTGGCCGTTGCGGTATTCAGTACGGTCGCCGGAAGATTCGATTCCGGCCTGTCGATCCCGGCAGGATTCATAGCGAGGTGTTATCTCGCCTCTTTACCGACCGCTCTGCTCGGAATCAGCGCTTCAAGATGGGATTCTCCCATCGCTCTTGCCGTGCAGATGCTGATCGGTGTAATCTTGCTGCTTGCGGGAGTAAAGCTCCTGAGATTGTTTGGTGAGAGGGAGAAGGCACTCTTGATGAGGCTCCCTGTCCCGTTCAAGGAGAAGATCGTATCCATACTCTGAAGAAGGAAAAATGATGTATCGTGACAAGAAGATATCCGTCGTTATCCCGTGCTTCAATGAGGAGGAAGGCATAGCCATGGTCATCGATTCTCTCCCTGAATCGATAGACGAGGTCGTTGTCGTTGATAACAACTCTACCGACAGGACGGCGGAAGTATCGAGGGAGAAGGGCGCGAGGATCGTCTTCGAGAAGCGGAAGGGCTATGGAGCTGCCTACAAGGCGGGGCTGCCGGCCGTCACGGGCGATATTACAATAACAATGGATGGGGACGGGACGTATGCGGTCGAACAGATCGAGGAATGCATCGATTACCTGCTCGATAACGGCCTCGATTTCGTAAACGCTTCGAGGTTCCCGCTGAAGGACCCCGAGGCGATGAGTTTCACCAACAAGGTTGGAAACAGCATACTCACCCTCGTGACCCTGATCCTCTTCATGCGGGCCATCAAGGACTCGCAGTCAGGCATGTGGATATACAGGAGCGAGATCTATCCGAAGCTTCAATTGAAGAGTGACGGCATGCCTCTGAGCGAAGAGATCAAGATCAACGCGATCAGGCACCCGGATATCAGGTTCGATGAGTACCAGGTGAACTATCATCCGAGGGTCGGCGAAGTCAAACTCAACAAGTGGAAAGACGGATTTGAAAACCTGCTGTACCTGGTGAAGCTGCGGTTCACTCCTCTGAAGAAATAGGAAAGGCGAAAATGCTGAAGAACATGATTCTGATAATCATGACCGTCTGTCTGAACACCGCGGGTCAGTTCATGATGAAAACGGGGATCAACAAGATCGGTAAGATAGAATTGTCGAGATTCTTCGAGTACCTTCCCCGGGTGGCTTCATCCGGTTTTGTCCTCGGTGGATTTTTCGCCTATGCCGTCAGTGCCGCGCTATGGATCGTGATACTTTCACGAGCGGAGTTGAGCTGGGCGTTTCCGATGGTGAGTCTCTCATACGTGCTCACCGCTATTTTCTCGCCGGTGCTGCTTGGCGAGCCTTTCTCGGTACAGAGATTCATTGGCATCCTCGTTATCTGCCTCGGCGTATTCCTCGTTGGCCGGACCTTTTCCGGTCAATAGGGGAGCAGGGGGGTCCTTGACCAGACGAACCACTTTTCTCTTCGCAAATACCTCGATTGTACTGCTGTCCCTTCTTACCGGGCTGAATGTCCTGCCCGGGCCGGAGCTCGCCGGGATA
>SDBS01000465.1_pt1 | contig 39335 bp, 40 predicted proteins | sample 2277091 | NCBI WGS metagenome assembly SDBS01 (sample SAMN10404972, study PRJNA504765) | marine sediment metagenome | isolation source: marine sediment core GS10_PC15, 163 cmbsf | place: Arctic Ocean: Southern Knipovich Ridge | collected 2010
CATTCTTCCTGCACGCGGCGTCGCTGGTTCAGGGTTTCCCCCATTGACCAATATTCTCGACTGCTGCCTCCCGTAGGAGTATGGCCCGTGTCTCAGTGCCATTGTTGGCGGTCAAGCTCTCACCCCGCCTACCCGTCATAGCCTTGGTAAGCCATTACCTTACCAACAAGCTGATAAGCCGCGGGCCGATCCTAAAACGGTTGGAAAACCTTCCGTTTGCTCATCTCTTCTTTTGAAAAAATGAGATTATCAGGAATTAGCCTGGATTTCTCCAAGTTGTTCCTGTTTCTAGGGCTCGTTACCCACGTGTTACTAACCCGTTTGCCGCTGGTTACCCGAAGGTAACCCGCTTGACTTGCATGCCTTATCCACGCCGCCAGCGTTCATCCTGGACCAGGATCAAATCCTCAAAATAACTATTAATAAACCTCGAAATTTGAACTAATAATTACGAATAAATTCATAAAATATTAGTTTGAATTCGTATTTATTCGTAGTAGATCGGGACAACTCTAAAAAACTAAACTACTAGGTCCTTAAATATATTCAATTGTAGTGTACTTGCCTATCAGAGTAAAAATCAGGAAGAGATTTCCTGATTTCTTTTCTTTCTTTCAAGAATTCAGTTACAAACTAATCCTACATTTTTTCTTTTTCTTTGATTTTCATATCTCTTCCCTTTCATCTTATCTTCCCGAAAATTCTTTGTCAACCCCTCCTTTCAACTAAATAATCCACAAATTCATTCAATCTTTCTTTTGCCTTTGATTCTGGTAAAAGTTTATCTGCTTTTTTCCATGCGTCCTTAACAATTTTTTGAGCAATATTTTTAGCGTATTCAATACTATTGTATTTATTAATGATTTCTATTGCTTGTTTAATTTCATTTAAATCTTCTGTGTGTTTATTTAATATTTCAAGCAACTTTTTCCTGTCTTCGTGCTCGGCATTTTTTAAAGCATGTATCACAATCAAACTTCTTTTTCCCTCTTTAATGTCATTACCAAAAGATTTACCGAATTTTTCCCTTTCTTCTCCAGTTAAAGTGATGTCCAAAATATCATCCTGGATCTGGAAAGCAATGCCCATTGCTTCAGCTACTTTGCCTATTCCTTTAATCATTTCTTCATCTTTCTCTGAAAGAATAACAGCAAGCTTAGCTGCCATTCTTGACAAGCATCCTGTTTTAAAAGAACACATTTGAAAATATTCTTTTTCATTAATATTTTCAGTTTTTCCTTTGTGCCAAAAAATATCTATCCCCTGCCCAAAATGAATATTTATCATTTCCTGCACATAAACCTCATAAGCATTTAATAAAATTTCTGGCTTGAATTTATGTTTATGTTTTTTAAAAACTATTAAGGGCAGGAAGTATAAGAAATTTCCAGCATTAAGAGCAACATCAATGCCAAAGATTTTATGGAGAGCTGGTTTTCCTCTTCTTAATTCTCCCTTGTCTTCAATATCATCAATAATGAGACTCCCATTATGAATTAACTCTGGAATAATGGAAAAATCTTTTAATTTATCAACATCACCGTTAAGAGCATCAACAATCAACAAAAACAAAGCTGGTCTCCATCTCTTCCCTCCCCTGTCTAAAAATTCCCAAATAGGATCCACGAGAACCCCCTGAGCTGCTTTGGGAGTATATTGATAATGAGATTCTTTAAAAATAGACTCCAGCCATTCCTGATTTACTTTTCTGGGAATGTATTTTTGAATAATCTTATCAGTTTCCAGTTTTAAATTCTCTAAATAATCAATGGCTTTATTTTTGTAAAACATAAAATTAAAGAGTTGAAAAGAATGAGATTAATGCAAAAGATAAAATAGTATAAATATCCATTATCTTATAATTTTCAACTATTCTATAGTTTTTGCCAAGCAAGAAAAAGAAAAGAAAAATAAAGCTGAAAAATAAAAATAAAAGAACATAAACCTGGGAAGTTAATAAAAAGATGGGTAAAAAAATCAAAGGGTAAAAAAACACTAAATACCTTAAAAGATTTTCTGATTTATTATAGCCCATAAAACAAACAGAAGTATTAACTCCTGCCTTTTTATCTGACTCATAATCCTCTAAATGATTTCTAAGTTCAAGTGTAATTGAAAGATAAAAAATGGAAAAAGTAATAAGCCAGTGAAAAACAGTCATCTGATAATGAAAAATCAGAAAAGGTAAAACAAACAAGAAAACACCAGCAAAAAAACCATGGGAGATTAAATCAAAAAAGGGACGAGATTTAAAACGTAAAGGTTCGGCAGAATAAAAAAAACCAATCAATAACCCTATCAGACAAAAAAGAAACACTTTTAAACCAAAAGCTGTTGATAAAATTAAAGCCAAGATTCCGAGCAAGATAGAAAAAAACAAGCTCTTTCTAAAGCTCATTTGTTGAGAAAGTAAAATATTTAGTTTTCCTTTATTATATTTATCTTCTTTTGTATCAAAACATTCATTAACGGAAAAACCAACCCCTAAGAACAGTAAAATGATAGCAAAAAAACCTATAATGATTTTAAAAGGAAATAAAAATCCTTTAGAAAGAATAAAACCGAGCAAGCTCATTAAAAAATATCCTGTCCAGTCTGAAATTCTTAAAATCTTAAAATAAGGTTTCAAGCTTATTCCCATGTTGATTTAAAAGTCTTTTAAAAGCAATTTCGAGCCAAGGAGCGTAATCTTGGGGATTTTTGCTTAATTCTTTTTTTAAATCATCAATACTAATCCACTTCAAATCAGCCACTTCATTATCATTAAAACTAATTTCTCTCTCATTGTATTGACCTGCCAAAATAGCGCAAAACTCGTGTTCTGCGCCAACATCTTTGTAAAAAGAGTGATACGTAAATTTATCTACCACCTTAAGAGGCGTATTAATCCCTAATTCTTCTTTTAATCTTCTTATTCCTGAGTCTTCATAACTTTCATTTTCTCTTGGATGACTGGCACAGGTTGTTTCCCAATAAAGAGGCCATAACATTTTAGATGCAGCTCTTTTTTGAATCAAAACTTGTCCCTGGTCATTAAATAAAAGAATAGCAAAACCACGGTGTAAAATTCCCTTGCCCTGATGACATTTTACTTTTTCTTCAAGGCCAATTGCCTTGTCTTTTTCATTAACTAAAATAAGTTTTTCCATTTTTTAAAAAATAAATATTATTTCTGAGCCACCTCGCGGAATCGAACCGCGGACCTATGGTTTACAAAACCATTGCTCTGCCGGCTGAGCTAAGGTGGCGCAAACAAATTACTTTTTGAGCTTTGATTTGTTTTTTGTTGCTTTTTTTATTTCCTCCCAGTAATGATCATTTTCCCTAACTTTCCTTTCTTCAGTATCCCGCTTTAATTCCTGAAGCAAATTAGAAGTTCTATGCTCCAGCTTTGATGAAAATGTTCTGATGCTTGTAAGAATATTTTGCAAAAGTATTTCGTAGGACAAATCTTTAAAGAGATTGAGTTTTTTAATCCCTGTTTTTAATTTCAAACCAAGTTCTTGTTTTTTTTCAAAATCCTGAGAGGGTTTATCAGTTAAAGTACGCAAAACAGGAATTTTTTTGAAAATAATTCCTCCCAATCCAATAGAGCTACCTAGTAAAATAATTTGAAGAATGGATTCAAATTTCATATTTAATGAATTCTTCTGCACTTATATTTTCACCAAACTTTGCAATATATTCATCAATTAAATCTTTGATTGTTTTTTTCTGATCTTTTATCCATGACTGCTCTAAAAAAGGAGTGTCTTCGGTTGAAGCAGCAATTTGAAGACAAAGTTCATGAGCCAATTTTTGAAAATCCTGGCTGCGAGCAACAAAATCTGATTCACATTGAAGCTGAAGCAAAACTCCAACTCTTTTGCCAGCATGAATATAGCTGTCAATAATGCCTGCCTTAGTTTCTCTGTGAAGTTTTTTCTGCGCAAAATCCTTTCCTAATTCTTTTAAAATTCCTCTTGCCTTCTCAATGTCACCATTAGCTTTTTCTAAAGCTTTTTTGCATTCATTGATTGAAACTCCTGTTATATTGCGAAGTTTTTTAATTTGTTCAATACTGGTCATACTTCTTCTTTTTTTTCTGTTTCTTTTTCTTCCTTTTCTTCTTTTTCCTCCTTTTGTTTCTTAATTTCTCTTAATTTCTCTCCCCTTTCAACTGCTATTGATAATTTGCTCAAAATATACTTTATCGCGCTAACAGCATCGTCATTAGCTGGAATGGAATAATCAATTAAGCTTGGGTCAGCATTAGCATCAGCAACTCCAATAATAGTAATTTCTTTTTCTCTTGCTTCTTTTGTTGCTAACTTATCTTTTGTAACATCTAAGACAAAAAGAGCATCAGGCACTTTAGCAAGACTTTTTATGCCTTCAAATTTTTTCTTCAGCCTTTTCAACTCTAAATCAAATCCAAGTCTTTCTTTTTTCGTATATTTAGCCAACTCCCCTTTTTCTTTCTTCTCCATTAACTCATTAAAATAATCAATTCTTTTTTTAATAACCTCAAAATTACTGATAGTTCCCCCCAACCATCTTTCACTAACAAATGGAAGATTGTGTTTTTGGGCAAAATCCTCTACCCAAACTCTGGACTGAATCTTTGTTCCAACAATCAATAAGACTTTGTCTTCTGAGATTAAGTTTTCTACAACCCCCAAGGCCTTTTCCAACCCTTGTTTTGTTTTCTCTAAATCAATAAGATTCATGCCGTTTCTTGTTCCATGAATAAAAGGCTTCATCTTTGGATGAGTCTTGGATGGTTTGTGGCCGAAATGCAGACCCTTCTCAGCCATTTCTTTTAAATTAATATCAAAATCGTTTTTTGACATTGTTCTAAATGTTAAAACAGTTAATCTAATTTAAATATATTATCACCTTAAAATGTATTTTACAACTTAACACTTTCTTGATTTTTAATCAATATATGATAATATTTTATTGATAATTAAAAAATGCCTATGAGAAAAAAAATTCATCCTAAATACTACAATAAAACACCAGTTAAATGCGCCTGCGGCAATACTTTTACCTTGGGCTCTACTAAAGAATTCATTGAAACTGAGATTTGTTCACAATGTCATCCTTTTTACACTGGAAAAGAAAAAGTGATGGATACAATGGGTCAAGTGCAAAAATTTAAAGAAAAACTGGCGAAAAAAGAGAAGTTTAAGAAGAAAAAGAAGTAATACCCAATTTATGCCATCAATCATCATTGAAATAAGGGCAGGAGCAGGAGGAAAGGAAGCAGCACTCTTTGCTGCTGATTTATTTAAAATGTATTCTCGTTACGCTCAAAATCAAGGCTGGAAACAAAAAACTCTTGATTCTCATTCCACAGATCTGGGCGGTTTTAAACAGATTGTTTTTGAATTTAAAAACGGTGATGTTTTTAAAAAAATGAAATATGAAGGAGGAGTTCATAGAGTTCAAAGAATTCCAAAAACTGAAAGATCCGGAAGAATACACACTTCCACTGCTTCTGTTGCAATTTTGCCTAAACCAGAAAAAACTGAAATAAATATAAGGCCGGATGAAATAAGGATTGATTATTACAGAGCTTCAGGGCCTGGCGGTCAATACGTTAACAAACGTGAAACAGCTGTAAGGATTACCCACACTTCAACGGGAATCGTTGTTACTTCTCAAACAGAAAGAGGCCAGCTCCAAAATAAAGAAAATGCCATGTCAATTCTCCAGGCAAAGCTTTTAGAAGAAAGCGAGTTAAAAAACCTTGAGAAATTATCTGAAGAAAGAAAAGCTCAGATTAAATGGGCAAGAAGAGTGGATAAGATAAGAACCTATAATTTCCCCCAAAACAGAATTACTGACCACAGAATCAAAAAAAGCTGGCATAAGCTAGCTGAAATAATGGAAGGAAAATTAGAACCAATTATGAAAACGTTTAAGAAAATGGAGTCTAAAATTAGCGCGCAAGACTCTTAATATCCTGCTCGTATTGAGCAGCGATAGCCAGTACTGATCTTCCATAAAATTCTTCCCATTTTGACCATTTATAACCAGAAAAATATCTCATAACAGCTTTAAACTCATCATTTTTGGCTCCTAAATCCTTTAAATAAGTACCTGAAGCCAAGAAGGCGTCTGTAATGTTCCATGGATCTGCTGGTCTTCCAAGCGAAGATTGAAGCTGTGATTCATAAATACTCCATGTTGTAGCAATAAATTGGGCTGGACCCATTGCCCCACCCCAACCAATACTCATAGGACATGAAACCGGGGTGTCCAGAGAATCTCTCCCTAGAGTGGTTGTTATTCGCAGAAAGTCTTCAACATCTCCTTTTCTCCCGCTCAAACCCATGGGTTTCATTACTTTTGAAACAAATGCACCCGTCCTTACATTCACCCCATCACCAGTCTTAGGATTTTTTAAATAACACTGACCAACATTTTTACCAATATTTGATTCCTGAGTTAAAACAGCAAGCACCAAAGCAGGCCTTACCCCAGTAACAGAAGAAACATATTTTGCAATTTCATAGGCCTCTCCAAAAGTAGGCGCTTTAGAAACACCGATAAGTTCAAAGATTCTTGCTCTTATTTCACTAGCTTTTTTCTCTGTCTCTTGCTTTTCTTTTAATTGTTTTTGATATTGCTCTTCAGTCAATTTTAGATAACTTTCCTGCTCAACTTTTAATTGGCTGCTTTCCTGTCTTTGAAGTATTCTTATCTTAACTATTCTTTCCAAGTCCAGTTTTTCTTCATCCAAAGATTCTTTTTGATCTTCAAGGCTAACCTTTAATTTTTTAATATTTATCAGTAATTCATGGCTTTTCTCATTTAGAGTTTGAAGGGCCATTAAATCTTTAAAAAAATTAGACAAATCTTCTTCAGCAAGAAAGATTTCAATTAATGATTTTTTATCTTCTTGATAGATCTTCCTTAAAATTGCGGAAAGCCGTTCTTTTGATTCCTCCACTTTAAGCGAAGTATATTCAATAGATCCTTGCGTATCATCAATTTGAAGCCCAATATCCTGTATCATTGTATTGCTTTGCTGAATTTGAATATTTAAGCTCTGAACTCTTCTTCTTAATAAATAAATTTCATTTTGAAGGGTCTTTTTTTCTTTTTCTGTTTTACTAATATCACCTTCAATGCTTGCAAGCTGTTCTTCTAATTTTCTTAACTCCTCTTCCAGCGCCTGTCTTTCTTCTTGAGGGGTTTGGGCTGAAACCTCATAACTAACCCATCTCAAAGCAGGTAAAACAAAACCAAGCAATAAAGCAAAACAGACTATTATTTTAATAACTTTCTTGCTTAATATTTTTAGCATTTTTAGAAATATTATTTTTGGGTTTTTTCTTTCTCTTCTTTTTCTTCTGAAACAGGTTTTTCTGCTACTGCTTCTTCTTTCTCTTCTCTTTCTTTTTTAATCACTTCTGTTTCTTTTTCTTCAATTGGTTTTTCAAGCTCTTCTTCAACTTTTTCAGGAGCAGAAATAGTAATTAAAATTTCCTCTGGATTTTTTGAAATCTTAACTTTAGAAGAAATTTCCAAATCTTTGACCGAAATATTATCTTCAAAAGTTTTCAGATTTGAAATATCTACCTTAATTTCCCTTGGAAGATCTTGAGGAAAAGCTTTCACCTCAATATCAGAAATATTTTTAACCAAGGTGCCCCCTAAATCTTTCACAGCTGGCGCTTCGCCCTCAAGAACTAAAGGCACTGATACCTCGACCTGTTCTTTTAGATTGGGCTGGTAAAAATCAATATGAGTTGGCTTTCCACTTAAAGCGTCAAGCTGAATGTCATAAATTAAAACCAGAAATTTTTCTTTTTGACCGCTGACATCAAGAGAAATTAAAGAGCTTTCTCCTGCCTCTTTGTATATTTTTTCAAATTCTTTTAAATCCACTCCTAGATTCAGATTCTTGATTTTAGGACCATATAAAACAGCGGGCACTTTTTCTTCTGCCCTAATTTTTTTTAAATCTTCCTCTTGTCTTTGTTTTGCTTTTAAATTAATCATATTTTATTATCAGAACCAAAGATTTTTATTTTTGTTTCAACGACTTCTTGAACTGAACTAATCACCTCAGGCATTATTTTGTAAGGCGTAATTTCCAAGGGCTTATCTTTTAAAACTTTTTTCAAACTATTGATATAAGCTAACCTCAGCTCAGTATTTATATTGATTTTTACAATACCAGACTGAACAAGTTTTTTAATATCTTGATCAGCTATACCTGAACCACCATGAAGAACAAGGAATTTATCAGGTATTTGTTCTTTTATCTTTTCCAATCTACTAAAATCAATGACTGGGTTTTTGCCTGAAACTTCAATGCCATGAAAATTCCCAATATTTACTGCCAAACTGTCAATTTGAGTTTCCTTGCTAAACTTATAAGCTTGCTGAGGATCAGTCAAATTCTTTTGACTGGCTTCTGGTATTTCTCCAAGGATTTTTGAAGCTCCTGCTGTGGCATCAAATTCTCCCTCAACTAAAACGCCTTTTTTATGGGCGTATTCTACAACCTTTTTTGAAACTTTAATATTTTCTGTCAGGTCAAGACTTGAACCATCAAAATGAACATAATCATAACCTGTATCTATTGCCTTTTTAATATAGTCAAATGATCTGCCGTGGTCAAGGTTTAAAAAAAGAGCAGGATTTTTATCTTCACGATAGCTGTTAATTAAATTGACTGCTTGTTTCAAACCAACAAAATTACTTCCTCCTTCTGAAATCCCTATTATGATTGGTGAATTTAATTTTTTTCCGGCCTGGATTATGGCTCTGAGCTGTTCTAATGTTGAAAAATTAAACTGGCCGATAGCCCAATTCTCTTTCTGTGCTTTTTGAAAATAATCTTTAAGATTCATAATTTTTGTTTTCTTACTTCAACTTTTTGATATTTTTGTCCTTTTTTTAAAATCCCCTCTTTTGCTCCAAACTTCTTAAGATTGGCTCCTGCATTGGCAGTGGCAAATTGAATGGATGCAGCTATGTCATTGGTTTTTATATATTGAGCAACAAACCCAGAGCCAAACGAATCTCCAGCTCCAGTTTCATCAACAACTTTTACTTTCAAGGAAGGAGCAGTATATAAAAACTCACCATCAGAAACTGTCACTCCCTTGATCCCTTTTGTCATAATACAAATTCCTTGAGTTAGCTTATCAAGTTTCTTAAAAACTGCTTTTTCTTTTTTAAAAGGAATTTTTGTTAAGAAACCAGCCTCTTCCTGATTAAGAATCAGAATATCTGTTTTTGCTAAAGCTTTTTTAATCTCTGCCATTTCCAACTGAAACCTGCTTGGATTTAAAGCTGTCTTAATATTTTTCTTTTTAGCAGTCTCAATGATTTTTAGAAAATCCTGAACCAGTTTGCCTGATAAAGGAGCTAAATAAAACCATTTTGCTTTTATGTCTTTAAAAGGAATATCATTAATGCTTAAAATTCTTGATGCGCCCCTGTAAGGTAAAATTACTTTCCCCTTTTTTCCGCTGAAAATAACAGAACAGCTTGTTTGTTTCTTATCTGTTCTAAAAATAAACCTATCATTAATTTTAAACCTCCTTAAATCCTCTAACACAATTGTTCCAAGAGAATCCTTGCCTATCATGGTGCAGAAAGCAGTCTTTAAACCCAAATTCGTAAAAACAGCTGCTGATGTTGCTCCCCCTCCTCCAGTGAAGAAAAGCACTCTCTCCCCTTCAATCTTCTCATTCAAAGGCAGAAATATTCCTTTTCTTTTGTTTTTCAAAGAAACTCCTATCTGCTGATAGCTGACAAAAATATCTAATGTGGCTGAACCAAAAGTTACAACATCAAACATAATTATTTTTGTTTTTTAGAAAGGCTAATAATTGTTTTTATTACACTGTCTGGATTTAAAGAAATTGCATCAATCTTTTCCTTTATCAAAAACTTAGCAAAATCCAAGAAATAACTAGGCGCCTCACCACAAATACCAATATATTTCTTTCTTTTTTTACACTCTCTAATCACCTGGGAAATCATTTGTTTTACTGATTCATCTCTTTCGTCAGCAATATATGCTATTTTAGCATTATCTCTGTCTATTCCTAAAACAAGCTGGGTAAGATCATTGGATCCAATACTCATGCCATCAAAAATGTTCAAAAACTCTTTAGCTAATATTATATTGGAAGGAATCTCGCACATAACAATAACTTTTAATCCATCTTTCCCCTTCTCAAGTCCGTTTTTAGCCATTAAAGCTAAAACATTTTTACCCTCTTGAACAGTTCTGCAGAATGGAACCATAATCCAGATATTTTTCAGCCCAAACTCTTGTCTTGCTTTCTTTAAAGCTTTACACTCCATCTCAAAGGCAGGTCTAAAGCTTTTATCATAATATCTTGAAGCACCCCTAAAACCAAGCATAGGATTTGACTCTTCTGGTTCAAATAATCCCCCTCCTATTAAGCTTGCATATTCATTGGTCTTAAAATCTGACAATCTGACAATAACATCTTTGGGATAAAAAGCAGCAGCAATCTGGGAAATCCCTTCAGCCAATTCATCGATAAAGTATTGCTTTTTGTCTTTATAGCCAAAAGTTAACTTATCAATTTCGGACTTAATCTTTTTATCTTTTATCTTCTCATAATGATAAAGTGCTAAAGGATGAACCCTTATCTTCTCAGCAATAATGAATTCTTCTCTTGCCAAACCAACGCCATCTACTGGCAGAAATGAGTGTTGAAAAGCAAGCTCAGGAGCCCCTAAATTAAGACTTATACTCACAGGCAGTTTAGGAATTTTCTTTAAATTATACCTCCTAATCTTAAAAGGAGTTTTTCCTAAAAATACTCTTCCTTTAGTGCAATCTACGGTCACTTCCTGGCCTGTTTTCAAAATCTTTGTTGCTTTTTCTGTACCAACAATACAAGGTATGCCTAACTCTCTTGAGATAATTGCTGCATGAGCTGTTTTCCCACCTTCATCAGTAATAATTGCTGAAGCTAATCTCATAATTGGAACCCAATCAGGATCAGTCATTTTAGTAACTAAAACGTCTCCTTCTTTAAAGTTTTTAATTTTTGAGACATCAGAAACCACCCTCACTCTGCCCTGACCAATTTTACTTCCAATGGCAATGCCAGTTAAAATGGGCTTTTTATTCTTACTGTCAACCTGATATTGTTCGTAGACTCTCTTGCTCTTAACAGCATGAACAGTTTCTGGTCTTGATTGAACAATAAACAACTTATTTGATTTACCATCTTTTGCCCATTCAATGTCTTGCGGGAATTTATAGTGCTCTTCAATTTTACAAGCCCAATCAGTCAGAGTTAAAATTTCTTTATCAGTTAAAGAAAATTTCTGCTGGTCTTTTTTAGCCACCTTTTCTTCTTTTAAACCTCCCTTTTTATCATAAACGTATTTTTTATTTTTTCTTCCTAAATTCCTAACAATGATTGATTTAAATCCTTTTTTAAAAGTGGGTTTAAAAACATAAAATTCATCAGGAGTAATTTTTCCTTTTACAATCAATTCGCCTATCCCAAAAATTGAATTAATCAAAACCACATCTTTAAATCCAGATTCCGTATCAATGGTAAACATCACACCCGATGAACCTAAATCAGATCTAACCATTTTCTGAATTCCAACAGACAAAGCGATTTTTAAATGATTAAAACCTTTTTCTTCCCTATAAGCAATGGAGCGGTTAGTAAATAAAGAAGCCATACATTTTTTAATGGCTTTTAATAATTCTTCTTCTCCTTTTACATTTAAATAGGTTTCCATTTGCCCGGCAAAAGAAGCGGTTTTTAAATCTTCTGCGGTTGCAGAAGACCTCACAGCAACATCAGCTTCATGCTCAACATATTTTTTTGATAATAACTTGTAATTCTTAACAACCTCCTCTTTTAAATCTTTCGGAAATTCACTTTTTAAAATTAATTGGCGCGCTGATGCTCCTGTTTGCCTTAAGCTTTCCAAGCTTTTAGGATTAAAATCTTTGAAAATCTCTTTCAGTTTTCTATCAACTCCATTTTTCTTTAAAAAATACCAATAAGCTTTTGATGTTAAAGCAAAACCATTTGGAATATTTATTTTTTTTTTGCTTAATTCTGAGAACATTTCACCCAAAGAAGCATTTTTCCCACCAACAAACGGAGTATCCTTGGAATTAATGTCTTTAAGCCATAGAATGAATTTTTTTTGTTTATTCATAGATTATTTTTTAATAATTTCTTTAACTTTTTTAACGCTTTCAGGATTAGAAAGGGTTGAAAGGTCACCAAGGGGTTCTTTTGTAAATAATCTTTTTAAAATTCTTCTCATTATTTTTCCGCTTCTGGTCTTAGGAAGGTCATTGGTTAAATAAATTCTTTTAGGTAAAGCAATTGGACCAATCTTTTCTCTTATTTCTAATATCAATTCTTTTTCCAGCTTAGATTTAACTACTTTCCCTTTAGAAACAATAAAGGCAATAGGCACTTCTCCTTTTATTTTATCAGGAATGCCAACAATAGCGCATTCTGCAACATGCTCATGCTTAGACAGAACATTTTCCAGTTCCCCAGTAGTAACTCTGTGACCAGCTACCTTAATGACATCATCAACTCTTCCCACAATCCTGATTAAGCCATTTTTATCTTTATATGCAGCATCTGAAGTAAAATAAATCTTGTCTCCATACTCGCTCCAGTAAGTTTTCTTATATTTCTCAGGATTTTTATAAACCATTCGCAATAAACTCGGAGCAAAAGGCGGAAGCAAAACCAGGTTTCCTTTTTTATTTGTTTTTACTGATTTTCCTTTATCATCTAAAATATCAAACTTAAATCCTGGAAAAGGAAGCCCTGTATAAGTTGGCTTAAAAGGACCAATGCCAGGCAAAGATGTAACTAAAATCCCCCCTGTTTCTGTCTGCCACCAGGTATCAAGCAAAGGACACTTGCTTCTTCCAACATTTCTAAAAAACCAATTCCAGGAGTGCTCATCAATTGGTTCGCCTACTGAACCTAATAATCTTAAGGTTTTAAATTTAGTCCTGGAAAGCTTATCGCATTGTTTTTTAAACATTCTCACAGCAGTAGGAGCAGTGTAAAAAATAGTTACGCCGTGTTTTTTAATAATATCTGCCCATCTATCAGGACTCGGCCAATTAGGAGCTCCTTCAAACATTAAAAAAGTAGCTCCGTTTAATAAAGGCGAGTAAACACTATATGTATGTCCGGTAATCCAGCCAACATCAGCTGTTGACCAAAGAATGTCTTTATCATGCAAATCAAATATCCATTTTCCTGTAAAATAGGATTGAACAGTATAACCACCGCAAACATGAAGGCATCCTTTGGGCTTACCAGTTGAACCGCTCGTATAAAGTATGAACTGCGTATCTTCGCTCTTCATTGGCTCTGGCTTGCATTCGTCTTTTTCATCTTTCACCATATCATCCCACCATAAATCTCTACTTTTCTTGAAAGAAACCTTATTGTTAGCGCGTTTTACTATTATTACCTTTTTTACTTTTGTTTTGCTCAAAGCCTTGTCAGTATTCTTTTTTAAATCAATAATCTTGCCCCTTCTAAAGTAACCGTCAGCAGTAATTAAAACCTTGGCTTCAGTATCCAATAATCTAATATTTAAAGCAGTTGAAGAAAAAGCAGAAAAAACAACTATATGAACTGCTCCGATACGGGCGCAAGCCAACATTGCAATTACAACCTCAGGGACCATTGGAAGGTATATCCCAACTCTATCTCCTTTTTTAACTCCTAATTTTTTTAAAGCATTGGCAAACTTATTAACTTCCGAATATAGCTCATAATAGGTTAGAATTCTTGGCTCTTCATCTAATGGCTCTGGCTCCCAGATTAAAGCAACCTTGTTTTTTCTAGTTTCAAGATTTTTATCCAAAGCATTATATGTAATATTTAGCTTTCCTCCTTCAAACCACTTAAAATATGGAGCGTAATGGGAAAATGTTTTTTTTGGCTCTTTAAACCAGTCAATTTCTTTAGCTAAGTCCTCCCAGAATTTTACTGGGTCTTTATCGGCTTTTTTATAAATTGACTTGTCATTAATCCAAGCCTTATCTTTAATTTCTTTTGTTGGATAGTATAGTTTCCCTTTTTTAATCATATGCCTTATTTTATCAAAAAACCGCCTGATTGGCGATTTTTAATTCCTTGGTTAATAATTATAAGCAAAGCTTGATATATCGCTCCGCGCTATAATAATTTCTTGCCCACAAACTCAGTAAATTCAGCCAACCTTGAATTATATCCATACTCATTATCATACCAAGCAGTAATCTTAACTAAATTATCTATCGCTCTGGTTAACGAAGAGTCAACAACAGCTGAAAAAGAGTTTCCAATATAATCAGTTGAAACTAGAGGAGCATCCTCTATCCCTAAAATTCCCTTTAATTCTTTTTGCTGGGAAGCTTTTTTAAAGACATAATTCACCTCCTGGGAAGTTGTTTTCTTTTCTACTTCGCAAATCAAATCCAAGATAGAAACAATTGGCGTTGGCACCCTTAAAGCTGTGCCGTCTAATTTTCCATCAAGCTCAGGAATAACTCTTCCTATTGCTTCTGCTGCGCCTGTTGTGGTTGGAACAATATTTAAAGCCGCTGCTCTTGCCCTTCTTAAATCTTTATGAGGCAAATCCATCAGATTTTGGCCAGAAGTGTAAGAATGAACTGTGGTCATAAAACCTTTAATGATTTTAAAATTATCATTTAAAACCTTGGCGACAGGGGCCAAGCAATTAGTAGTACAGGATGCCATGTCAATAATATCATGCTTCTTAGCATCAAATTTCTCTTCATTTACTCCCAGAATAAAACAAGGAACCTTATCTTTGTCTTTTGAGGGAGCAGAAATTATCACTTTTTTAGCACCAGCTTGCAGATGTTTTTTCGCACCTTCATAGTCTCTAAAAATACCTGTACACTCTAAAACTATATCAATATTCATCTTTTTCCAGGGCAACTTTGATGGGTCTTTTTCACTCAGCACCTTGATGTCAGTTCCTTCTGATTTTCCATTGATTAAAAGTTCGCTATCTGTGGCTTTTATAGTTTTTTGATAAATCCCATAGACACTATCATATCTTAAAAGATGAGCCAGAGTCTTAGCATCTGTTAAGTCATTGATAGCAACTATCTCTAAATCGGGGTGGCTCTTAAGAATCTTTTTTAAAACACCCCGCCCAATCCTACCAAAACCATTAATCGCAACTTTGATCATAATAAAAAAATTACTCTTTGATTCCTAAAAGTTCTGAAATCTTAACTTTGTCAAAACCAACTACAATTTCATTATCAATCTCTATAACTGGCACGCCCATTTGACCTGTCTTTTCAATCATTTCTTTTCTTGCTTCTTCGTTTTCAGCAACATTAATATCTTCAAACTCAATTTTCTTGTCATTTAAAAATTGTTTTAAAACAACGCAATAAGGGCAAGATTTTGTAGAAAAAACTCGTATTTTTTTCATTTTTTAACTACCTATTTACCTATTATTATTGACCGCAACCTTGATTGTCAGAAGTTCCGCTTTCTAAACCAAAACCAGAAATATATGCAACATTAGATAAGACCTGAGAACATTCTTCTGGCTGAGAAATAAAAGCCTCGCATATAGCTTGTTTAAACGCTTCTGGCGAACGAGAACTTACATCAGTTATTTTATCATTAATGACAATGGTTGGAGAACCTTTGATTCCGTATTGCTGGTTTAAAACAGCATGAACATCAAATTTAGGATATCTTCCATTGAGCCAAGTGTCTTTGTCCTGATACTGGGCATAAATATTAAACTCCTGGTCTGTGCTTTCAACACAAACCCCAAGCTTATTTTGATCTATATCTGCCTTTAAAAGACATCCTTCACTATCATCATCTTTTACAAAACATGACAAATACTCATCATACTCCTCTATTTGCTCTTTTTGTATGCAGTATTGGGTTAAGTTCTCGTCAATCTCTATTTTCTCATGCATTATATAATTTACAAAATAAACACCCATGTCTGCCTTATCAGCCAACAAATCATATACTGGCAGATACATCTTTTGTGTCTGAAGCCCATATGGACAATAACTCATCACAAAAAGCTTTACATCAGGTCTTTCTTGTTTTGAAACATCTTGATGAGATTGCTGCTGATACTCTATTCCAACATCTAAATCATAACCATCAGGAAATAGATATTTCCCATCCTTGCTCACATAGGATTGATATTCAGCTCCTTCAACTTCAATGCGGATTTTATAAACCTCGCCTTCTTCAACAATATCAATCAAAGAAGCAATAACTCCTACAGGCAAAATATTATTATTAAGATAATTTATAGCTTTATCAGCTGCTTGATCAGGTGATAAATTGCTTGAATTTTGACCGAAATAAAGAAAAACCCCTACAATTAAAATTAAACCGATAGGAATTAAAAATGCAAGAGAGTTCTTAAATTTTTTGTTCATGATTTTTTAAATTCTTAATTTTTTGACGATATATTAAGCTATCACACCTTTTATTTTTTGTAAAATATCCTGCGAAATTTATTTTTCAATCTATTTACCTTTATTCTCTTTATTTAAATTCTTTAAAAGACTGTCAATGTCAATTTTATACATTTCGCAAATCTTACCGATTTTCAAATCTTCCATCTCCAGGCTAGCAAATGGACAGGTTAAACAAGGCAAATTATATTTTGCCAGAATTTTTTCAGCTCCAGGTTCTTTCAGAATTTTAGCCAAAGTTGTGTCTTTATTAAACATTGATATTAATTTACATTGCTAAATATCCTCCGTCAACAACCATCACAGAACCTGTCACATAAGAAGCCTTATCAGAAGCCAAAAAAACAACTACATTGGAAATTTCTTCTGGCTTACCTATTCGGTGCATCGGCACTCTGGCTAACATTCCTTCCATAGTTTTTGGATCTTGTTTTATTGAATCAATCATTGGAGTTTCAATTATTCCAGGGGCAATAGCATTAACGCGAATATTATAAGAAGCTAACTCCACTGCCAAAGCTTCTGTCATTCCAGCAATTCCTCCTTTTGAAGCGCAATAATGAGCAATCTGGGAAAAACCAACCCCAACCTGACCCATGGCAATTGAACTAATATTAATAATTGCTCCTGATTTTTGTTTTGCCATTTCTTTAGCGCAGGCCTGAGCGCAGAGAAAATATCCTTTTAAATTAATATCCAAGGTTCTATCCCATTCTTCTTCTGTCATCTCTAAAAATGCTTTGGATTCAGCAATACCAGCATTGTTAACTAAAATATCAATTTTACCAAACTTATCCAAAGTATCTTTGACCATTTTCTCAATTTCTTGTTTTTTTGTTACGTCACATTTAACTGCTATTGCTTCGCCACCAGCACTTTTAATTTCATCAACTACTTTCTGGCAATCTTCTAGTGAAATATCAGAAACAACCACCTTAGCTCCTTCTTCAACTAAAGCAATGGCATGGGTTCTCCCCATTCCCCTTCTTGCTCCTGTAATAATTGCTACTTTATCTTTTAATTGCATATTTTAAAATTATGTTATTTAGTTAAGCAACCTTTTTATAAGTTTCCTATTAATTATATTATATTTTTAAAGAAATTTTAATAACCTTAATGCTCTGAATTGTTTTTTCAATCAAATCTTCAATTTCAAGTTTCTTCTCGTTTAATTCCACCTCTCTTAAATCAGCTCTTGTTTCTGGATGTCGGGGCAGAAATCTGGCACAACAATCCTGATGAGGAAGAATTGAAATATTAAATGTTTTAATCTCCTTTGCTTTTTCAATTATTTCTTCTTTATCAAAACCAATCAATGGTCTTAAAACAGGCAGACTTGCTATCTGGTTAATAACGCGAATATTGTGAAGTGTTTGAGAAGCAACCTGTCCAATGCTATCACCAGTAACAAGAGCTAATGTTTTTTCTTTTTTAGCAATTTGTTCAGCTATGCGGAGCATAAATCTGCGGTAAAGAATAACGCGGAGCTTGGCCTGTGTTTTTAAGAGAATCGCTTTTTGAATATCAGCAAAAGGCACAAGATATAATTTTGAATCAAACTGAAACTGATTTAAAACCTTAACAATTCTTTTTGCCTTATCAATTGAAGCTTGGTCTGTATAGGGATGGGCGTGGAAATGGACAAATACAACCTTAACCCCTCTTTTCATTGTTAAAAAAGCAGCAACAGGCGAATCAATGCCTCCTGACAAAAGAACTGCTGCCCTTCCTCCTGTTCCAACAGGCAAACCACCATAGGCTTTAATTTTCTCTGTGTACAAAAACGCGTGTTTTTCAACTACTTCAATAAAGAAAGTAATTGATGGTTTCTTTAATTTCACCTTTTTCTTTAACTTTTCAACAATTAAAGCTCCTATTCTTTCATTAATTTTTGGGGAAGTTAAAGGAAACCTTTTGTCTGACCTTTGGGCTTCAATCTTAAATGTTTTAAAGGTTTTTGTTTTTAAAATCTCAAGAGCTTGCTTTTCAATCAATTCAATTTCTGGTTTGGAAAAATGAGCAAAAGAGAAATGCACTATTCCAAAAACTTTTTTCAAAGATTCTTTAATTTTCTTTTCTTCTTTTAATCCTTTTTCATTCAACTTTACAATAATTCTCCCTGAAATTCTTTTAACAAATTCAAAACTGCCTAAAGGTAAAGCTTTTTTAATATTTTCAACAAGCTTGTTTTCAAAAAACTTTCTGTTTTTTCCCTTAAGCCCTATTTCATGATAATGACAAACAATATAATTCATATTAATTGAATTCTAACAGATTACTCCCCCGCCCAACAGCTTATTTTTTTCATAAAAAACTGCTGACTGGCCAGAAGTAATTGCTTTTTGGGGTTTTTTAAACTTTAATACGTATTTATTTTTTATCTTTGAAACAATGGCTTCAGCTTCTTGATGTCTATATCTAATTCTTGCTTTAACATTTAAAGGAAGTTTAGGCGCTTCAGCAGCTATCCAGTTAACTTTTTTCAAAGCCAATTCTTTTTTATATAAATCCTTCTTATTCTTACTGACAATTAAAAAGTTTTTCTTTTTATCTTTACTTACAACATAAAAAGGACCGCCAGAAAGTCTGATTCCTTTTCTCTGGCCAATTGTATAAAACCACAAACCCTGATGATTGCCTATTGTTTTTCCTTTAACATTAACAATTTCCCCTGGTTTTGTTTTAAGATATTTTTTTAAAAATTCATTTGTTCTTTTTGGAATAAAACAAACCTCTTGGGATTCTGGAATATCAAAAACAGGCAGTTTAAAATGTTTTGCCAAATTCCTTACTTCAGACTTTTTATATCCTCCCACTGGAAATAAAACATGTTTTAACTGGCTTTGATTTAATTTCCATAAAAAATAAGACTGGTCTTTTTCTTTATCTCTTGCCTTTGTTAAAACTGATTTGCTGTTTTCTTTTTTAATCCGGGCATAATGTCCAGTAGCTACAAAATCAGCACCCAAGCTTTTAGCCTTTTTAAGCAATAATCCAAACTTAATCTGCTTATTGCAAACAACGCAGGGATTAGGAGTTATTCCTTTCTTATAATCAGCTAAAAAAGAGTCAACAATTTGATTTTTAAACTCTTTTTTAAAATCAATTACATAAAAAGGGATTTTCAAAATGCCTGCTATTTTCCTTGCTCTTTTTTCTGCTTCCTTTGAGCAACATCTATTGTATTGTTTATTCGATTCATCTCCTGCCCAAAATTTCATAAAAATACCAATAACATCAAAGCCAGCTTCTTTTAATAAAGCTGTGGCTACTGAAGAATCAACTCCACCTGACATTGCTGATACAATTCTTGAAACTGATTTTTGTTTAGTTTTTTTAATATTTATCATTTCTTTTTTAACAACTCTTCGTATCTTTTCTCAATAACTTCCAGATCTTTTTTAATTTTCTTATGCCTCTTTTGAAGTTCTCCTGCTATCTTTCTTTTATTCTTTGCCAGATAATCATAAATTGCTTCAGACAAAGCATCAATGGCCAAAACAGAACAATGAAGCTTAATAGCAGGCAAACCTCCTAAAATCTTAACAATATCATCTTTGTTAATCTGAAGCGCTTGATCAAGAGTTTTCCCTTTAGCTAAATCAGTGACAACGCTACTGGTAGACAAAGCTGCCACACAGCCAAAAGTTTCAAATTTAATATTCTTAATTATTTCTTTTCCTTTTTTATTCTTTTCAACCTGAATATATATATGCATTACATCGCCGCATATCAAATTTCCGACCTTGCCTATTCCATCTGGATTTTCAAGCTTTCCTAAATTGTGAGGATTCTTAAAATGCTCAATTACTTTTTTTGTATAAATCTTATTATTATTCATTTTTTATAGGGTGAAATTTCTCTTAATTTTTTAACTACATTAGGCAAGACCTTTAAAACATAATCAATATCTTCTTCTTTTGTCCATCTTCCCAAGCTAAACCGCAAAGAACCATGTATTTGATAAGGTTTTAATTTAATTGCAGATAAAACATGGCTTGGTAAAAGCTTATCAGAAGAACAAGCTGAGCCAGTAGACACAGCTATGCCTAATAAATCAAGCTGAATGACCAATGACTCTCCTTCCACAAAAGAAAAAGAGACATTAACATTATTAGGCAGTCTTTTTTCAGGATGACCATTAAGCTGGATATCTTTTATATTTTCTGATATTCCCTTAATCAATTTATCTCTTAATTTAGCAAGTTGTTTTGATTCTTTTTTCATTTCTTTTTTTGCAAGTTCAACAGCTTTGGCAAAACCAACAATACCAGCCACATTTACAGTTGCACTTCGCAATCCTGATTCATGCCCCCCTCCATGAAGCAGGGGTGTAATTTCCACTCCCTCTCTAATGAACAAGCAGCCCACTCCTTTTGGCCCATAGAACTTATGAGAGCTTGCGCTCAATAAATCAGCATTTATTTCATTAACATCAATTGGGATTTTACCAAAAGTCTGTGTTGCATCAGTATGAAAGTAAACCCCCTGTTTCTTGCAAATTGCGCCGATCTTTTCAATCGGCTCAATTGTTCCTATCTCATTATTAGCATGCATAACTGAAACAAGTATTGTTTCTTTTTTAATAAGTTTTTTAACTTCTTTGGGGTCGACTAAACCATACCTATCAATACTTAATCTGCTTATTTCAAAACCATTCTTCTCAAGCCATTTTGCAGTTTCCATTATACAAGGATGTTCAATCGGGGAAATAATAATATGATTTCCTTTTTTCCTATTAGCAAAAGCAATGCCTTTTAAAACCAAATTATTGCTTTCAGTAGCAGAGCTTGTAAAAATTATTTCATTTGCCTTGGCTTTTATTAAATCAGCGACTTGTTCTCTTGATTTTTCTAAAACTAATTTCGCTTCCTGGCCAAAACTATGAAGCGACATTGTGTTGCCGAACTTTTCATTGAAAAAAGGAAGCATTGCTTTAATTACTCTTGGATCCACTGGAGTGGTAGCCCCATAGTCTAAATATATTCTTTTTTTTGCCATAAATTTTTTATTATTTATTAATTAAATCAGCCAATGTTATGGAATTTAAAGTAGAAATTAAATTGTCCTGAACTTTTTTCCAAACAGTTATAGTTTTACAATCCTTTTTCCGCGGACAATGATATTTTTTTTCCACTGAAACACATTTCACAGGCGCCATTGTTTCTTCAAGGATTTTAATAATTTCCCCCACTTTGATTTTCTTGGGCGAACGGGCCAAACAATATCCGCCTTTAATGCCTCTTTTTGATTTAAGCAGTTTATTCTTTTCAAGTTGTGAAATTATTTTTTCAAGATAATCAAAAGAAATATTTTCTTTTTCAGAGATTTCTCTTAAAGAACAAATCCTGTCTTCATTAAAGACAGACGCTAAATAGGTCATTGCCCTTAAACCATATTGTGTTTTTTTAGAAATTCTCATGTTAACTAAAAACCGACGAATATTGTCGGTTTTAGTATATATGAATCCAAGACAACGTGTCAATATCTGCTATTCTTGTTTTCCAATTGCTCCATAGGGACAAATTGTTTCTCCTCCGCACTCTTCCACCTGCTCTGCATTTTTAACTTTTGATTTTCCGTCATCATCCCAATCCATTCCATCAGGACAAACTGAGATACAAGCCCCGCAGCTAATACATTTGTCTTTATTAACCTTATAATTGACTGCCATAGATTACTCACTTATGAATTTAACCTTAGTTATTTTAGAGATTTCCGAACTTAAAGCTCTTAAATGACCTTTGTTTAATTTATGAATATCATTTTCTCCACAAGCACCAGCAATCATTTTCATTTCTTCAGTAGAGTTTTTAACAAAATTAGCTATATTTTGAGCTGCCTGTTCAATATTAATATTTTTTCTTAATTCTGAATCTTGAGTTGCTATTCCGCCAGGACATTTTCCAAGATAACATAAACCACAGCGGATACACCCCATAGCAACCAATAAAACAGTTCCACAAAATACAGCATCAGCTCCTAAAGCTAAAGCTTTGATAAAATCTGCTGGCCCATTCAATCCCCCGCCAATCCATAACTCCTGCTTACTCCCCATTTTATCTAAAACTTCTCTTGCTTTTGATAAAGCTGCTAAAGTTGGTATGCCCATATTATTTAAAACAGTAGTTGGCGATGCTCCTGTTCCTCCTTCCATTCCATCAATTGCAATAATATCAGGATTAGCCTTAACTGCTAATTTCACATCATTTTCAATATCACCAGCAGCTATTTTAATAATAATTGGAACTCCTCCTGTAATTTCTTTTAAATATTCAACTCTTTTCCCTAGCTCTTTAATATCTGCTATGTCTTTATGATAAGCTGGCGAATGAATGCTTTTCCCCATTTCTACTTTCCTGATTTTCGCAATTTCTTCTGTTACTTTATCAGCAGGCAAAAGCCCTCCCATTCCTCCTTTAGCACCCTGACCTATTTTTATTTCTATTGCATCAGCTTTTTTTAACACTTCTTCACTAATTCCAAACCTTCCTGTTGAATACTGAACTATTAAATGTTTTGAAAATTCTCTCTCTTCGGGCAATAAACCGCCTTCTCCAGTATTTTCTATTGTTCCTGATATTTTTGAAGCTTTTGCTAAAGCAATCTTTGCTTCTCTACTCAAAGCACCAAAAGACATTGCCCCAAAAATAATTGGTGTTCTGAGCTTAATTGGCTTTTTGCTGTTCTTGCCAATAATAGTTTCCGTGCTGATTTCCTCTTTATAATAATCTACTGGTTTTTTGTTTAATTGAGCAGGAACAAAAACAAGCTTATCAAAGCTAACCCCGCCAGTCTTATCAGACCTTCCGCTTGAAACTGGAATTGTTTTTGTTCTTTTTTGAGTTTCTCTTACTAAATTTTGATCCATATTTATCTTATAGTCTTTAAAACTTTTGACATTAAATTAATCTGTTCAAAACGACCAAGAGTGCCTTTTTTACAATTTTTTTCTGAAAACTTAATTTTTGATTTTTTAAATTCCTTTAATGGCTTATATATTAAAACAGGAATTAATTCTTTGCAATGCCTTTTAATCTGACAACAAGTTGAGTGATCGCAGGTAATAACAATAGCTATGTCTTTAAAACTTAACAAAGGCTTAATGCTTCTGTCAATTTTTTCAATAAACTTTTTCTTTGCAAAACAATCTCCGTCTTCAGCTAAACTATCGCAGGCCTTAATGTGTAAAAATACAAAATCATATTTTTTAAAACATTTTTCAACAGCTTTAATTTTTCCTTTTAAATTTGTATTAACAGTGCCGTCCGCTCCTTTGACTTTTATTAAATCCATGCCCAGAAATCTTCCAATCTGTTGATAAAGGAATTTACCCGCAATACAAGCTGCATTGAGATTATATTTATTTTTAAAACTAGGGATATTATGCAATGAACTTGCCCCTCTAATCAATAGATAATTAGCAGGAAGCAATCCCCTTTTTTCTCTTCTTTTATTCAAAGGATGATTTTTTAAAATCTTGTGCGATTTTTCTAAAAATTCATTTAAAACCTTGGCAGTAAAAATAGATTTTGGATTCTTGTCTAAAGCAATAACTTTTTCAACCTTGGTTTTCAGGTTTGAATAAAACGGGTCAGCGTCTGAAATGTTAGCGCTTAAATTCTTGCCCCTTAAAACCACGCCTACCCTATAACCTCCGGTGTTTTTCAGCAGAAATTTTACATTATCAATAACTATTCCATTTAAAGATTCTATTAAAGCTTGTGTTTCTTCAATTCTTCCAGCCCGCCTGTCAATCATCTTTAAATTCTTACCAACTGTTGCAAAGTTCCCCCGCAAAGCAACATCGCCTTTTTCTAACTTTATACCTACACCCTGAGCAGTAAAAATCCCGCGCTTAATATGATAAGTTTCGGGATTGTAACCAAACAAACTAAAATGAGATTCTTCTGAAGTAGGAATAGTTTTTCTAATATAGGGCTCTATTAAACCCAAGGCTCCATTGGATGCTAAATAATCTAAGTTTGGAGTTTTGGCTGACTCTAAAGGAGTTTGACTCTCAAATTCTTTAATCGGCTTATCACCCAAACCGTCAATAACCATTAAAAGAATTTTCATTGCTTTAATTCTTCCTCAATTCTTAATAATCTGTTGTATTTTACTATTCTTTCTTCTCTTGTTGGAGCGCCTGCTTTAATAAAATCAGCCTCAATGCCAACAGCAAAATCAGCAATAAAATCATCATTTGTTTCTCCTGACCTATGGGAAACCACTATTTTCCAGCCAAACTCTTTGGCCAGTTTCGCTGCTTCTAATGCCTCTGAGACTGTGCCAATCTGATTGATTTTTAAAATCATACCATTCACAGCTTTTCTTATTTTTGCTTTTTTAATTCTTTCTGGATTTGTAACTAATAAATCATCTCCTATGATGAGAATTTTCTTGCCTAGTTTTTTAGTCATTTGCTCAAATCCCTCCCAGTCATCTTCTGAAAAAGGATCTTCTAATCCTATAATCGGATACTTTGACAATAAGTCTGTGTAATATCTCATCAATCCGTCTCTTGTAAAAATACCGATCTTCATTTCATATTTTCCATTTTTAAAAAACTGAGAAGAGGCTACGTCCAAAACAACCTTTGTCTTGGTTTTATAATTTAAATCCTCTGCTGCTTTAAAAATAAATTCCAAGGCCTGCTCTGAAGCTACAAAGGGCGGAGCAAAACCTCCCTCGTCTCCGATGTTTATTGCCAGCTTGCCATACCTTTTCAAAAGAAGCTCTTTAAGCTGGTGATAAATTTCAGAAATCGTTTGCAACTTTCTTGAAAATGATTTCTCGTCTATTGCAACCATGAATTCTTGAACATCTAATTCGCTTCCAGAATGAGCTCCACCATTAATTATATTGAACAAAGGATTAGGTAGTTTTGGTTTTTTTACAGATATCTTATATATTTTTTTAGAAATCTCATTTATATATTTAAAAAGCTCTAATTTTTTAGAGCTTGCTCCTGCTCTGCATACTGCCAAAGACACTCCACAAATTGCATTAGCGCCTAAGCTGGACTTATCGTCTGTTCCGTCTAATTCAATCATCAAATTATCAATTTCTTTTTGCGAACTTGGATCTTTGCCAATAATTTTAGGAGCTATGATTTGATTGATATTTTCTACTGCTTTTAAAACACCCTTTCCAAAATATCTCTTTCCTCCATCTCTTAATTCTTTTGCTTCATATTTTCCAGTTGAAGCGCCAGAAGGAACGCTGGAGCGAAAAACTCCATAATTTGTTTTTAAATCAACTTCAATAGTTGGATTTCCCCTTGAATCAAGGATTTCCCTTGCTTCAACTTTTTTAATTTTAGAATCCATAAATTAAATAAAACAAGTTTCTGATGGTTTCTTAGGCCTTAATTTGTTTTCTTAAATAATCAAACGCAGCTAAAGCTGTTTTTGCTCCCTCACCACAGCTAATGACAATTTGCTTAAATCTTCCAGTATTAACATCGCCGGCAGCAAAGAGCCCTGGCGTTTTTGTCTGGTAAGTTTCAAAAGCAACCTCTATTTCACCTCTTTTATTAAAACCAACTAAACCATTGATAAATGAAGTTGCAGGCTGAGAACCTGTTTCAACAAAAACCCCATCAACTGATAAGGTTTTCTCTTCTTTAGTTGTCCTGTTTTCATAAATAATTGACTGAACAAACTTATCTCCCTTAATTTCTTTTATTTCAGCATTTGTTATTATTTCTACTTTCTCGTTTTTCTTGACTAAGTCTTGATTCTCTTTGTCAGCCTTAACTTCAGGATTAAATTCCAGAATATAGATTTTCTTTACCCAATCCATTAAAAACAAGGCTGACTCAAAACCAGAATTCCCTCCTCCAATGATAACCACCCTTTTATCAGCAAACACTGGACCGTCACAAACCGCACAGTAGCTTACTCCTTTTCCTATAAATTCTTTCTCGCCAGGAACTTTTAATGGCCTTGGGTCAGCGCCTGTAGCAACAATAACTGTCCTTGATTCAATTTTCTCCTTATTGCTATTAATCCAAACTAAAAAAGAATTGTCTTTTTTCTCTACCTTTGTTACTTCACTCATTTTAATATCAATATCCTGCTTCCTTAAATGCTTCTCAAGCTTTCCAATCAAATCAAGCCCTGAAATCTGTTCAAATCCAGGATAATTTTCAATACCAATAACTTTTCTCGCAATCTGTCCCCCGAAATTCTTGGTAATTAAAAGCGTGTTTAATTTTTGCCTGGCTGCATAGATTCCAGCTGTAATACCAGCTGGACCTCCGCCAATTATAATTAAATCGTACATAGCTGTTGAAATGTTAATCTTGCGGCGCTTTCCTTCTTAAAAAAGCTGGGGCCTCCCAAAGCTTTTCTTTGGAAACTATCTCCGCTTCTTCCTGCTCCATTTCTTTTTTAATCTGCAAAGCATTTTTTCGTATTTTCACGTTCTTTGGCTTCATAGATTGGCCTGACGCCAATGAAGCTTTTACTGGCTTCTGAGAGCTAACTTTTCTAACCTTAACTTTTACTTTTTGTGGCTTTGCTTTCTTTTTCTTCTTGATTTTTTTCTTGCTGGATTTAATGGGAGTTTCTGGCCTGGGCTTAGGCTTAGGCTTGGACTTAGACTTGGATTTGGTTTTAGGTTTTGGTTCTGTTTTTTTAAGAACCCCCTTTCCATTACAACCAGTAGCTAATAAGCTTACTTTAATTCTTGGATTTTGATTATCACGAGTAATGCCAAAAATGATTTTTGCTTCTTTGCTTACTAAATTGGAAATAGTTTCAGAAATCTGATTCACCTGAAGCAAAGAAAGGTCTTTTTGACCTGAAATATTAAATAAAACTCCTTTAGCTCCTTCGATGCTATAAGGATAAAGAGGATAATTGATGATTTTATCAAGCGCATCTTTATCATCGTCTTTTGAAAGCTCCATTGAATTCAGATAGGCTAATTTTCCCCTGCCTTCAAAAATAGTCTTTAAATCAGCAAAATCAATGTTAATTATGCCTGGTTTATATATGATTTCAATTAAACTCTGGAGGCTGTTTGATAAATTCTTATTAATTGCTGACAAGGCTTTTTTCAGCGGAGCGCTTTTGTCAATAATCTGAAAAATTCTCTCGTTGGGGATAATGGAATAAGCATTCAATTCTGTGCTTAATTTTTCCAAAGATTTTCTGGCAGTTTCCATTTTCTTACCACCCTCAAAATTAAAAGGCAAGGTAAAAATACCATATGTTAAGTTGTTTAAGCGCTTTGAAATCCTTGCAAAAATTGGAGTTGCACCAGAACCTAAACCTCCTCCCAAGCAAGAAATTAAAACAATAAAATCCTGACCTTCTAATATTTCCTTAATCCTGTCTTTTTCAATTCCAGCAGCTTCTTCACCTATATCAGGATTCATGCCTGTTCCCAATCCATGAGTCAAACTCTCACCAAATTGAAACTTTTTGACTTTTTTGGATAATGCGTTTAAAGCCTTGACATCACTATTTGCAGCATAAAAAGAAGCCCCTTTTACTTTCTGGGCAATTTCAGAAACTATAGAACCACCACCTCCTCCTATTCCAATCAATCTAATTTTTATCTTTTTTGTTGGTTCTCCAGCTTTTTCAAGTTTGGTTTTCTTAGGTCTTCCTCTTTTTCTGGGCCTTCCTCTTCGTGGACGAATTTGGCTGGGATAAATTTTTCTTTTTTTTGTTTTTTTTCTTCTCTTTGCCATTGTTTTAGTATAAGATTTTCAATATCAACGGTCAAATCAGCTGGAGCAACAGCAATTTTCAGAAAATATGAAAAAGAAAAGATTTTATTCTTATCTTTGGAAATTACAATCAAAACAAAAACCCGAGACAATAACTCTCGGGCATCTCAATCTCTCGAACCAAACTCAAGGTTGTTGTCTGTCTTGGATAAAATCCGAACTTACTTTAAGGAAAACCCTGATACTGATTTTTAGTTGCGAGTTCGCTTTGGCGAACTCGCAATAGCCCAACATTCAGTCCTGCAAAGCAGGACATGAGACGGGCAAAAATTATCCCCCTCAAACTCCCCCTAATTTTCGCTCGTCGGCTTAAAACTTAAAATAGATAGATTGGATATTTTTAAAAAATACTACAAATAATCTTCTTTTTCTTTTGCGTATAATGTTTTAGACACACACATTTGGCGGATTAATTAATAGTATTTCATTCGGAGTCTTTCCGCCCAAACCACAGTGTTCTAAGTTATTGTAATTAATATTCCATTGCTCAATAACTTGTCTTAACTCTGACACAATCTTAAACTTTCTTCTATTGTAAAACATTTTTTGGTTTGTTCTACGAGACCTTTCTATCTTTTTTTCTCCACCTTTCTTGACTGAATCCGTCTCGTATAGACATTTGTAAAGTATTCCTTTTTGTGATATATTGTTCAAAGTACCCAAAGGAGGTAAAATAATATGGGCGAATGCAATAATTGTAATGGAACAGGCACATTGTCATGTAAAAACTGTAACGGAAGTGGAGAACTATCATGCAAAACATGTCATGGATCTGGAAGAAGTTCTTCTGGCGAACATGAATGCAATCTTTGCGGAGGATATGGAAGCCATACATGCAACCTTTGCGACGGTAGCGGTGACCACACATGCAATTTATGTGATGGAGCAGGGCACTTTTAATATCTATTATAATTACACCCACACAATATCTGGAGAGACTTGTATCTTAAGTCTCTCATTTTTTATGATTAAAAATTTCAACACAGCACAACATATGACAAATTACTAAAAAATAGTTTTGCAGACGATATTATATCTATACAACCACACTCAAACCTATTTTAGCAAGAACTATTGAGTTTAACGAACATCTTCGCAACGCCTCATTACTTTCTCATAAACAACAAAAATGAATAAGAATAATGCATAGAAAGTAAAGAAATTAGACTGAATTTATGTACTTGTTTTTGATGAACAGAGAACCCTTTCTCTTCTATTAATTTTACTATTTTTTTGGGATTATTTTGAGTGATTACAAACAATAAACCACCCTTACTAAGCTTATCCTTTATTGTTTGTAAATATAGATCGGCTTTTCGACAATATTCTTTGCTGTCAAAAATATTAGATACGTAGATTAAATCATAATAATTGTTTTGGAATAATTTTAGATTATCATCGAAATCTCCACAGTAAATCGCTATTTTGTCTAAATTATTTTGCAAAAACTGATATTTTTCCTTCGAAACCAAATAAGGAAGATATTCTATTCTATTTTTAATTTGCCAAAAACTATTTCTATACCATAATCCTGATTTTTTTAAACATTTTAAAAAATCATCTTCTTTGTGATTTTCTATAATAAATTCAAATATTTTTTTGCTTAGTGGATTTATTGCCTCTTCAATCCTTTTATAGAGTTGTCTTTTATGAAAAGATTTTCGTTTTAGAAATAAATCTAGTACTTCTTCGTATCCTAATGTTTTTAAAAGTGCTAATTTAAAATCAATCGACACACAAGCCATTTGTCTGATGTCGCAGATATTTATTTCTTCTATTTTTAAAATTTGACTAGACAAAAGCGAAAAAATAAAATCACCACCTCCACCAACAGAATAAACTTTTCTAATCTTCCTATTCTCTTCTAGTATTGGAAAGAAGCGGTTAATTCTTTCGTTTGTAAAAAACCAAACTGGATAAAATCTCTTGCTTAAAATGTCTTGGTGATTTATTTTTTGGCATATTTGATTTATTTTTTTATTCATAACATCACGATTCTACAACCGGCTTAGTAGTAATTTTAGTCCTTTTCTTTTCGTTTTTTCGGAAAAACCTTAACACATTCTCCCTCCTTTTCAGCGCCAACCTATTCTATAGTGTTGGAGGGCTAGGATTCGAACCTAGATCCCAGGTGCCAGAAACCTGTCGCCTACCATTAGCAGACCCTCCAATTTAATAATGTCTAAACTGAATCAAGTCTTTAAACTTATAAACCTCTGCTTTTCGTGATAATTGAACTTTATGCTTACTTGTATGAGGATTAAATCCCAACACTTTCAATCCCTGATAAACATTATCTAGCAAAGATTGATTTATGTTAGAAAAAATTAACTTATATGTACATGTTGGTTTGTGTATAGAAAACGAACCATCTGCTTCATACAATCCTCTCAAATATCTAATAAGACGCTCTTTATTTCTCGCAATCCATCTCGGTATTTTAAATTCTTTTCCTCTTTTTGAACCAACTGAAATATTTAACCTTTTGCTAATATCTTTTTGATAGATGGTAATATCAACATAGTTGCTATAACTTCTTTTTTTTACGTACGGCTGCTTATTAAATATTTTTTTTATTAATTTTGCATACCTATTTACAAATCCTGGATTATTGGCATTAGAAAAAATTCTTAAAACTTCCGTTCTTGGAAATTTTCCAACATAGCCATCCCCCAAAATTACACCAATTAATTCAGCAAGATCTGCGGACTTTTCAAGGGGTGGATATTCTTTCTGAAATTTTCCCTGCACGATCATTTTTTTTCTCCACTCTGAAAAATTATCAATTTTTTTCCTTTTAAATGTTTTAGAAATTTTCGCAACAGAAGCATGATTTCTTTTCGTAAGTCCTTTATTCCAAGGAGCTGGTCTTTTCCGCAAGCTATCACGCCATTTTATATACTTAGGATCATTTTTAGGCAATCTACTAGAAGAAATCAAGCCACAATCTTTCTTGCCGAATTTTCTAATATAATCTTTCAAATTACATTGATGCACAAAGACAAGGTGGGTATTTGTTATGCTTTTAAATTTTTTATTACAAAGCTTACACCTAATCATCGCTATAATTATATCACATAACACTCAAATTTTCTACCATTAGCCGACCCCGCAATAATTAGGTCTTTAAATATCTTCTAATAGCAATACTGCTTGATAATGTTCCTAAAGAGATTCCAGTAATAAACTGTAAGAAAAGCAAGGCCCAGAAATTACTAATAAACATATTAAACAAGCTAAACCCATAGAAAAAGCTCTCTGTGCTGGAATTCAAAGACCAGCTTAACAAAGCAAAAAGCAGAAAGCAAATTAGAGTGGCAATTAAACCAGAAATTGCTCCTTGAACTAAGAAAGGCCCTCTGATTGATAAATTAGAAGCGCCAACAAGCCTCTGGATCTTTATTTCTTCACTGGAATTATAAATTGACAATCTAATGGTATTAAAAACAACCAAAACAGCGATTATTATTAAAACCACGGAAAGCAAAACTCCAATCTTAGTAGCTGAAGAACTTAAAGAAGAAATTTTTTCAATAACTGATTGACGCTCAAAATAATCAATTTTTTCAATTAAATCTTGAAAATCAGCAGTTTGTAAAAAACTAGAAACCACTCCGTACTTGCTTGGATCCCAGGCTTTAACAGTTAAAGAAGCTAAGAAAGGATTTCTTCCAACCTCTTCAACTGCTTCTATTAATAAAGGGTCTTTCTCATGTCTTTCAATAAATTCTGCTAGGGCTTGTTCAGGAGACACATATTCCACTGCTTTCACTTCAGAGAATTTAGAAATCTCCTTTCCAATGCCCAAGATATCATCTTCGTCTGCTTCTTCTTTAAAATAAACTGAAATATCAATTTTTTCCTGGGTGCTTGTAATAATAAGCTTGGTTATATTTGTAAAAAGAAAAAGCGAACTAACCAAAGAGATTGCCAAGAACAAAATGAAAACTGTGGCCAAAGAAACTTCTTTGTCCCTAGAAAAAATCTGCCAGCCTGAATGAAATATTCTTTTAATTGAAATAAGCATGTTTACCATTAATAATTAAAAACTATTATTTAACATTAAAGTATAAATCTTCCTTTTTTCTCATCTCTTAAAATCTTTCCGTCTTCCAAAGTAATCACTCTTTTACCAAGCTTGTTAATCACTTCTTTATCATGAGTTGATAAGATAACAGTAGTTCCTATTCTATTTATTTTTAACAAAAGCTCTATAATATCTAAAGTGTGATAGGGGTCTAAATTTCCAGTTGGCTCATCAGCTAAAATTACTTCAGGCCTGTGAATTAAAGCTCTGGCAATGGCTGCTCTCTGGCGCTCTCCTCCTGAAAGCTGGGCAGGAAAATTATTGGCCCTGTCTTTTAAGCCAACTATTTCTAAAATTGTTGGCACAGTTTTTGCAATTTCCTTATCTGAAGCTCCAATGACTTCCATAATATAAGCAACATTTTCATGAGTGGTTTTTGAAGGAAGTAACTTGTAATCCTGAAATACTGCTCCTATTTTTCTTCTAAGATAAGGCAAATCTTCTGATTCTATTCTATGAACATCTTGATCTTTAAAAAAAACTCTTCCTCTTGTTGGTTTTTCTTCAGCCAAAAGAAGCTTTAAAAGAGTTGTTTTTCCAGCACCTGATTTTCCTACAATTGAAACAAAATCTTTTGATTTAATTTCAAAAGACACATTTGCCAAAGCTATGGTTGGTTTAGAACCAGGCAAACAAGATGGATAAATTTTTGAAATGTTTTCAAATTTAATCATTTTTTAAACGGATTTCTGCTTCAATAAAATCATCTAAATCACCATTCAATACTTGTTCAATCTTAGCAGTTTCTATTTGGGTTCTTAAGTCCTTTACCAGCTTGTAAGGATGAAGCACGTAGCTTCTTATCTGATTTCCCCAGCTGGCAGATACTTTCTCTCCTTTGATTTTAGAAACTTCCTTTTTTTGGCTTTGTTGATAAAACTTGTAAAGCCGCGAATAAAGAAGTTCCATTGCTTTTTTCTTGTTGTTGGCCTGAGATCTTTCTGACTGGCAAGATGATACAATTTTAGTTGGCAGATGAGTAATTCTTACTGCTGTTTCACGCTTATTCACATATTGACCTCCTGGACCTGAGGCTCTGAAAAAATCAATCCTTAAATCTTCTGGTTTAATTTCAATGTCTTTTTCATCTAATTCTTTGATTTCAGGCATCACTTCTATTAAAGCAAAAGAGGTGTGTCTTAATTTTTTCTGTGAAAAAGGTGAAAGCCTTACCAATCTATGAACTCCATTTTCATTTTTCAAAAAACCATAAGCGAACTTTCCTCTAATTTCCATTGTCACTGATTTTGTGCCAATTCTTCCTTCTGGCCCTCCAGCTTCACCAAAAGCCTGATCTAATATTTTATTTTTAAAACCTTTGCTTTCACAATATCTTTCATACATTCTCAAAAGCATTGTTGCCCAATCTTGAGCATCCTGTCCTCCAGCGCCAGAATAAATTGATAAAACAGCATTTCCTTTATCATATTTCCCAGAAAAAAGAACTTGAATTTCTTTTTGTTTAATTCTCTTGCCTATCTCTTCTAACTCTTCTTCACTATCAATCTTTTCTATTTCTTTTTGAAAAGCATCAAACTCAGTTAAATCTTGTGTCAACTGACTAACTTGTTGAGTAATTTCTATTGCTTTTTTCTTATCCTGCCAAAGATTAGGGTCTTGGATTTCTTTTTCTAATTCCTTCAATTTCTTTCTTTTACCTTCAACGTCAAAGACAATCCTCAAGATTGAGGAGTTTATTTTTTAAATCTTCAATTTTCTCATTGAGATTTTCCATATTAAAAACAATACCATGAATTTGCTTAAAATAAAAGATTGAATTCTCTGAGCCAGCGGTCGGATTTGAACCAACGACCTAACGCTTACGAAGCGTTTGCTCTACCAACTGAGCTACGCTGGCGTATGAGCAGGTGACGGGAATCGAACCCGCGTAACTTGCTTGGGAAGCAAGCACACTGCCATTATGTTACACCTGCACAGCATTAATCCCTCTTAATAATTCTTTCAAAAAAACCTTTAATTATTTCAAACAGTTCTTTTGAAAAACTTTGTTCTGAATCTATTTCCTGCTTTTCAACTTCTTCTGGTTTTAAAATAACAACCTGGTTTTCACCCTCTTTTACATATCCTTGCTCTCTAATTCTTTCTTCCCAATAGACATCTTTTTGGGTTTGGGAAATACCAGCCTCTAGTCTTTGTTTTTCCTGATCAAGCATCTGAACTTCCTCTATTAATCCTTCTATTCTCTCAGTTAATTCCGCTCTTTTTTTAGTGATCCTATAATTTGAAACTGCTAAATACCATATGAAAAAAACAGCTAGAAATATGGTAATTATCTGAAAAATTAAATCTTCGTTTAATCTGGACTTTTTTTGTTTTTTGCGTTTTGCTATCATAAAGTAATATTAAAGTTTTATGAAAAAGAAACAATCTCAGAAATTATTTAGAACGGTCTGGATTTTTTTAGTGGTTTTAGTTGTTTTAAGCATGATCTCACTCTTGGTGCTTCCTCTGCTTTAATACTAATAAAGCTTTAGGTTAATATCAACTCTCACTAACCCTCTTTAAACATTTCAAGAAATACTTTTGATGGGATGCTGATTTGTCCCCTTGCTTTTAGTTTCTTTTTTCCTTTTTTCTGTCTTTCAAGTAACTTTCTTTTCCTAGTCACATCTCCTCCATAAAGAGGAGCAGTTACATCCCTTCTTCTTGCCCTTATTGTTTCTCTAGCAATTATTTTCCCTGAAATCGCTGCCTGAACAGGAACGGTAAAAAGCTGAGATGGTAAAATCTCTTTTAACTTTGAAACTATTTTCCTTCCCTGACTATATGCTTCATTTTTTTCAACAACTTTTGAAAAAATATCTTCTTTTTCTCCTGCAATTAAAATATCAACTTTCACTAAGTCAGCAGGTCTGTAGCCCAAAATCTCATAATTCATTGAGGCAAAACCCTGGCTCACTCCTTTTAATTTGTCAAAAAAACCAACAATGATTTTTCTTAACGGTATTTCATAAATCAAAATCAATCTTTCATTGCTCAAATATTTTGTTTCAATCTGAACTGCTTTTGATTCTTTTAAAAGCTCTGAAACGTTTCCCAGATAATTAACAGGAGTAATTACCTCTAATTCTACCCAAGGCTCTTCTGTTTGTTTAATGCTGGTTATTTCTGGCCAATCACTGGCAGAATAAATTAATTTCTCATTGTCCTTTTTATCAATGAACTTATAAACAACAGATGGGGTTGAAATTATTAAATTTAATCCAAATTCTCTTCTTAATCTTTCGCAGATTATTTCAGCATGAAGAGTGCCTAAGAAGCCGCACTTAAAACCTCTGCCTAAAAATTCTTTTCTTTCTCTTTCAAAAATCAGCGCAGCATCATTTAATTTCAGTTTTTTCAAAGCTTCCTGAAGTATTTCAAAATCATTGGAATTCTCAGGATAAATAGAAGCAAAAACCATTGGCTTTGGCTCTTTGTAACCTGGCAAAGAACTAGTTTCTTTATTTTGAACGCTTGTTATTGTTTCTCCCACTCTAACATCTGATGTTTCTTTTATTCCAGTAGCAATATATCCAATCTCTCCTGCCTTAAGTTCCTGACAAGGTTTTAATTGAGGTAAAAAATATCCAACCTCTTTCACCTGCGTTTCTACTCCAGCTTGCATCAAATAAATCTTATCACCTGTTTTGATTTTACCGTCAAACAATCTGACATAAGCTATAACTCCTTTATATGAATCATACTTTGAGTCAAAAACCAAGGCTTTTAAGGGTTTATTTTCATCTCCTTTGGGTGGAGGAACTTTTTTAATCACAGCTTCTAAAAGCTGTTCTGTATTAGTCCCCTCTTTTCCTGAAATCGCAAAAACTTGATCTGGGGAAATATCTAATATTTTTGCTATATCTTGTTTTGTCTCTTGGATTTTAGCATGAGCAAAATCAATTTTATTAGCAGCTGAAATAATAACTAATTTCTGCTTTTGAGCAAGCTCTAAATTAGCCAAAGTTTGAGCTTGAATTCCTTTAGTTGCATCAACAAGTAAAATCCCGCCCTCAACTGCTGCTAAGCTGCGAGAAACTTCATAATTAAAATCTACATGGCCAGGAGTATCTATTAAATTAAGAATATAATCTTGACCACCAGCATTCCATTTCATTCTCACTGGCTGCATTTTAATAGTAATCCCTTTCTCTCTTTCCAAGTCCATCATATCCAAAAACCGAGAGCGCATTTTATCTTTTGGAATAGTGTTTGTAAGCTCTAAAAACCTATCAGCTAAAGTTGATTTTCCGTGGTCAATATGGGAGAAAATAACAAAATTTCTAATATTAATCATGATTTTGAATTCTAAGGAAAACTTTATTAAAAAGCAAAGATTTGATGCTTGTTGTTTCAGGCGAATTTAAAGCCAGGGTTGCTAAGAAATAAGTTAAAAATCCAACCAAGCTGATTATTATTATTTGATAAAAATCAGATTCTACATTCTGAAGTTTTAAAAAACTAAACTGGATAACAATTATCATCAAGCCAGCTGCAAATAAAATCTTTAATAAAGAGTTCATAATTTCTTTGGTCTTAAAATCACCGATTCTTCTTTTCAAAAAGAAAAGGAATAAAAAGAACTCAGCACTCAGACTTATCAAATAGGCTAAAGGAAAACCTAAAACAGATATATCTTTCACCGAACCAAGAGAAAAAGTATTTGTTAGAAAATCTTTTAAATTTATCAACTCTAAACTAGAAGGACTTAAGCTTTTAGTTAAAATTAAGCTTAAAACAATATTAAGAATGACAAAAACTACGGCAAGCAAGGTTGGTGTTTTTGTATCTTTTAGAGAAAAGAAGGCTCTAAAAAACAAGGGTCGTAAAGAAGCAAAGAAAATACCAAAACAAAACAATCCCACGCTGGCGCTAACAAGATTTGCTGATTCAGCGCTGAATTCTCCATGCTTCAAGACAAGATTAACAATTTGATTCCTTAAAACAAAAATTAAAATGGTTGCTGGAATGACCAAGTAAGTAATCTGACGAAAAACTAAAGAAAATCTATGAATAAATTCTTGTTTTCTATTCTGAACCCAAGCATTGGATAATTTGGGAAATACTGCTACTGCAAAAGAAACTCCAATAATTGAAATTGGAAAAAGTCTAATATTATTGGCAAAATTGAAAACAGAAATAGAGCCAACAACCAAAGTAGAAGCAATGGCATTAATTACAATCTGGTTAATCTGTAAACTGGAAACTCCAAAAACCCGGGGAATCATTAAAAGAAAAACCTCTTTAATTTTAGGGTCTCTAAAATTAAAAACTGGTTTGTATTTTAAGCCGCAACTTAGAACTGATGGAATCTGAATTAAAAAATGAAACAAAGCTCCTAAAACTACTCCTAAAGCAACTCCTAAAATACCGAAGTGAGGAACAAGGAACAAAATGCCAAATATAATTAATAAATTATATATAATTGGACAAAGACTATAAATTAAAAACCTGTTAAAATACTGCAGTATTCCGGAAAAAATTGAACTTAATCCGAAGAAAATCGGGCTCAGCAACATTAATCTTGTTAAAATTATTGTTTTTTCTATCTGCCCATCATTAAAACCAGGTGCAATAATTTTTATTAAATGAGGTGTAAAAATGAAAAGAACTAAGGAAAGACAAATCAATAAAAATAAAAAAATGTTTAAAGTATTTGAAACAAAATCCCAGGATTCTTCTTCGTCTTTTGAAAAATATTCTGAAAACAAAGGCAAAAATGCTGCTACAATTCCTCCTAAGATAAAGATATTGAAAACAAAATCAGGAATTTTAAAAGCAGCAAAATATACATCAAGCTCTGGTCCAGCTCCAAAACTTCGGGCAAGAAGCCAGTCTCTCATTAATCCAAGAATCCTGCTTATCAAATGAGATGCTGCCAAAATAATTGCAGCCAAGCCAACTCTTTTTGTCTGATGGTTCAAAAAATCTAATTTCATAACTTTATAAAGGTATTTTACATTAATTATCCGATTTGACAAAGTCTCTTAAAATCAGTAAAATAAGGATGTCCTAGTAAGTCGGGTAATCGCTCTTTGCAAAAAGAGAGGAAAGTCCGAACACTTACTCCCCGCTTAGTGGGGGTTAAAAAGGTAGCGGCTAACAGCCGTCGCTCTGGGAAAATATAACTAGAGTAGAGGTGCGAGCAGAGACGCTTCAAATCGAAAGATAAGAAGCACCCTTTTAAAGGGTGAGTTCAACTGAAAAGTTGAGGTGAAACGGCTAAATCCTTACCAGGTGCAAGAACAAATCCTTTGGCTTTGCTAAAGGAAAAAAGTAGTTCGCATGAGCTTTGAGGCAACTCAAGGCCAAGATAAATGATTACTTAAAACAGAATTCGGCTTATGGACTTGCTAGGATAAGCAAAAATCCGTCAACGAAGACGGATTTTTGCTTTTAAAGGTCGCATTAAAACAATTTTTGATTTTTGGCTTTTTCATCTAAAGCCTGATTAGCTAAAGAATCTGCTCTTTTATTTTTCATCCTTGAAATATGACTAAACTTAATTTTTTTAAAATCAAATTTTAAATTCCAAATTTCAAGAAACAATTTTTGGATTTTTTCATCTATAATCTTATATTTTCCATTTAACTGCTTAATCAACAACTCAGAATCAGACTTCAATTCAATTTCACTAACTTTAGCTACTTTTTTTCCAAAAAGTAGCTTAAACTTTTTCAAGGCAAAAATAACTGCCGAGTATTCAGCTTCATTGTTTGTAAGCTTATCACCCAAATAATGAGCATACTCTTTAAAGGTTTGGCCTCTTTCATTACAAAAAACTACACCAATTCCTGCTTGACCCGGATTACCTCTTGAACCACCGTCAGTATAGATTATGATCTTTTTCATAAATGTTTTTCCATATTTTTAATTAAACAATCTTTAAATTTTTCAAGGTTTTCATTTTTTAATCTAAAGCCTGAAGCTTGAGCATGACCGCCGTAAGTAATTACGTACTGTTTGCACTCTCTCATTAATACCACACTATCAATGTCAGATGGAGATCTTGC
>SDBS01000467.1_pt1 | contig 39207 bp, 41 predicted proteins | sample 2277091 | NCBI WGS metagenome assembly SDBS01 (sample SAMN10404972, study PRJNA504765) | marine sediment metagenome | isolation source: marine sediment core GS10_PC15, 163 cmbsf | place: Arctic Ocean: Southern Knipovich Ridge | collected 2010
ATTATAATCAGAAGGGCTAAAACTTTTTTTGTTTTTGTGAGAACGCTTGATTCAAGGCATTTAAATATTCTGAGTTTATTGATTGCTTCTTCCTTTTATTTTGTATCGTGTCATTTTTATCATTCGCGATTTTTTGCTTAGCTTGTCTTCCGTTTTGAGCAATGTAATTTTCCAGCCAAACATCCATTTCAATTACATCAAAACCAATGCCTTGTATTCCAATTGGAATTTCAGTTAGGTATGGTCTGACTTCTTTATTAAAACGATGAACATCCATACCGAGATACTTGGGCGCATCTCTGAGACGATAAATGCGACGTGAATGGGATATAACTTTAGGATTTTCTTGCATAGATAACTCTCCTTCTTATTATTTTTGCAAGTTACTATGCTGATTGGTTTATTGCTTCTTTAAGGCCGGATGCTGTACAAATACTAACAAAAGCAGCAAACGTTTGTCAAGAAGTTTGTGTTTGCACTGATCACCTTCCAACATAAGTTGACACAATATTTATTCTCGAATGACCTAATTAAGGCATTGTGCATTCATTTAAGTTTAATCCAAACCGCCCTGGCGCATGGTTTTGATCCATATTCTTATTATCTTAAGATATTCAAGAGTATCCCGCACTGCCAGACGCTAGAAGATTATGAAAAACTCCTGCCCTGGCACATCGAACTTGAAAGAGTTCGAGTAGCCAAGGCGGGGTGAGAATAGTTATCGACGGCTGCTCAGTTGAGGTGATGAGTTAGACGATGCAGCAGTATCGTAGGTTTCTTCTTGGGACGAATGCGGAGTGAGAGCAAAATTATTTATGGAGCTTTCAAGTGCTTCCATATAGCTTTTATGTTCTTCCATAGAACCCATTGAAATTACTTGCTCAGAGGTAAGGCGACCTGCTCTTAACGCTTGTAATCCCCCTAGCTCAAGAAGTCGTGATAAATATTCAAGCCTACTTTTACCATTTTTAGTACCAATTTTCTCAGCTTGAGCAATTGTTATTAAACCTTCTTTTAGCGCTTTATATCCGTATAAACTATCATCTGCAGCATTTTGAGCCGTAAAAAAACACGATATAAAAGGTTCAGACATTGCGACAATTTCTTTTAAAGTGCAATATCCTTCTTTAATTGTCTTCAAAACACCACAATCATACGCCAATAAACAAGATAAATGATGCTCAGTTGGTATAATTGCTAATTCTTCAATAGTGATGAGATTTTTTTCTAACGGGCTCGACTTTTTTCCCTCATTAGTGCATTTCACTCTGTCAGAAAACAGCGCTTTTAAATAACTTGCTTTTATATTCGCTGCTTGTTCTGGGGTGATAAAACCTTTTTCTAACGCACGTTGTCCTTGCGGTAAAAGAAGATATTCTAATTGATCAGCTGAAGGCAAAACAGCGGCTCCTTCTGCGGTGATAATACCCTCTATTAATGCGTTCCAGCCATTCCTGCTACTAAACAACTCCCTCAGATGTAAAGCTGTTGGCATAGAATTTAGCTGGTCTAGTGTAATTAGATCTGTCATTACCGCATGCGCTATACGTACTATATTTTCCTCTAATATTTCTTTTACACAATCATCTTGAGTATTTAATAACTTTTTTTGAATTTTCAAAGCAATTTCCATTGAAATTCTGTCTGAATTAACCAAGCCCCTTAAAGGAGGGTAAAGTTTCGAAAAAGATGTGTTATAAACTTCCGGAACATATATCTCCAGGTCGTTTAATTTTAGTTGAGCGGTTTTTTCATTTTCTCTGGGCTTATTCCATAAACTATTCTCAATTAGCGCTGTAGCACTTAATTTTTTTAAACTCTTTATCTCAGATTTAGGCATAATAAATACTCCACATTACCAATTAATTATTTAGAGTTAATTGTAGTAAAGAAACCTTAAGGAAATCTTAAGGCCGTTGAGAAAAATTGATTTTTTTCCGGGATTAAGACTATGTTTTTGAAAAATCAGGAGAATTTTTTTGAAAAAAAGTCTGTTTTTATCGAAATTTCATTCTATTTTATCTTTTTTTATAGCTTGTTGGCTTTCTAGACGAAATCGTTCGTTGTTAAGCAACGCCAAGACGTGTCAATCACTCATATCGACAGAAATTATAAACCATGTGGTTCTTGAGGCGGATACGTTTATACCAAGCTTTTCAAGAACGATTGTGTGAGCTACCGGCGTTGGACTTCAAGCCTCTTAAAAGGCTGGGCGGGGGAATACTGCATTAGCACCTTCCTTTAACAAATGAATGTAATCAGTTGCACTATCAGCATACGCATAGTCTAAAGGTGTTTTCCCATGAAAATCTTTTTCATTTAGAAGATTAGGTGGTAACGCATTTAAGATTTGTTTTGACTTATATTTAAGAGCCAAATGTGCAACTGTTTTCCCTTCTCTGGATTTGCTAAAAATTAGCTCAGGCTCCAAGGCTTGCAACTCCTGAAAGAGTTCAAAATTGTTTACTTTTGTTGCCCAGTGTAGTGCATTTAAATAATTAATATCCATTAATGTTAAATTTAAAATGCAGCACGATGAATTCACAGAATGTTGGCCCTGTGAAGAATCGAGTGGATAAGTAGGCTCATTCGATAACTCATGTTCATAGCCAACAAATTCTAACCGGTCAAAATGATTACCATTGATAAATAGTAAATCTGTTCGCGCTTTTACTTTTGGTGGTATATAGGTGCTGTAATCCTCATCACGAATATGATGAGGAATTAAAACAGCTTGCTCACCTAACTGCCATATATGAAGCTCTATACATTGAAGGTGTGCTAAAGCTTGCAGTACACAAGGATGCACCCAGCCCATATCAATTTGCTTGTCACGAACATCATAATACAAATATCCTTGTAGCACATTTAAATTGATTTCGAATTGCTCCAAATGTTCGGTAATAAACTTATGGGTAGTATCACTGCTAATTATTTTATTATTGATTAAGTAATTATAAAATCCCTCAGTAATCAATGCTTCTCGATTTGCCGGTTTTAAAATGTCGCGGATTGACATTATTTCGTTAGTCAAACACTCTAAGGCATCTTCTCGAGTAATACCAAAGGCTGTATGCCCACAATTTCCATCTGCATCAACCTTATGTCGGATATACCCTTGAGTTGGCTCACCCAATTGTTTCTTCATAGAGCTAGAATGTTTTATAAGCATTGATGTAACATTTGGATGTCGGTGCTCAATAGATGTAATTAGTGGCGTTTTGAAATTTTGATCAAGAGCATCAATTTCTAATTCGTTTTTCTGTAACATGAAATTAAGGCATTCTAGCGAATTATGTTTTGCAGCAATGTGTAACAAAGACTCGTTTCCGTTTCGCCAGCCTCTTCCTGTTTTGACATGTCTAGCTCTTGAAAACTCCGTCCATAATATTTTTAAATTATCTAAATTATCTTCCTTAACTTTATAATGTAACGGCGTCCATCCTATTTCGCTTATATCAAGATTTTCAAGCGATTCTTGGTCAGTTGCTGCTTTGTGTTTGGTAGGATCGTAATTCTTCGGCAATAATTGCGTTGCTGGATAATTAATACATTCAAATATAACAGCTAGTTTAATGATTCTATCAATATCGTCAGGAGTAATAATAGTAATATCAAGCGCATCTGCTGGGTGTGCAAAATGGTTTAATGCGGCTTCATATTCAGCTTGATGAATTTTAAAGTATTCATGCTTGGTGAGCAATGTCGATGCATCAAATTGTTTAACCCTATCCATGTTGTTGAAATTTGTCTTTGTTAATCGAGTAGCGCCAAAGAAAGTCAATGCAGTAGCAGTGTTTTTAGCCATCCATACCCCACTTGAAAATGCTGCATCCGTAGCTTCTTTATCCATTCTCTTGGCTGTTTCTCCAAAATACCCGGTGTAATAATCCACCTGACTTAACAAGCTAGCTCCCCAAGTTTTTGGATTAGTGACATAATGAGTGAAGGAGGTTGTTCCACCCACTGTAGCAGCTGTCGCACCAGTCAAGATGGCGCCACCAGTGCTTCTCAAAGTGCCTTTACTTATTGGTAAATAAAGCTCAGGTGGTAATCTTGGGATGATTTGGTGAATACCGCCAACCTTCAATAAATGAAATACTAAGCTGGCACAACTATGAGAAGAAATGCCCAATTGATTTTCTTTAAAGTGTTCACCAAGAGCAAGCGCTGTTATTTTTCCTTTAAAATCCAGGTAGTTACCTGACAACGCCCAATTTTTGATGTTAGGCAATAAAATTTTTTCAAGATAATAATCAATCTGCTGTACATCTAACGTATAGAGACAAATCTCAACATCAGCTTTACGGCCCTCTGATTTTTCATCATCCTTTAATGAATGTAACATCGCAGTAACATCATTCAATACCTCACTTTTTCCAACAGATTTTATGGGCCATAGACTGATATAATTTCTTGGGGTCTCTATCGACGCATGTCCAACGTCTCTCGTTGGTAACCAAACCCGGATAATGGTGAAATTATAGATATCTCCTTTTTGTGGTATTTCTATATTTTCTGGTTGTAGCATGATGAACTCCCTATTAAACATTAAAAAACCATTATTATGAATGAAACGACCTGCTGAATAATGAACCGGAAAAAGTGGTTTTGCCTTCAACCGTACGTCGCATATTTTCAATAAATTCATTTTTTTCATTTATATCTTGCTTTAAAGCAGATATATTACTTTTCAATGTACAAATTTCTTCAGCGCTTTCCTTTTTTTCTTTTGCCGCTCGCTTTAAAAGAAATTGATGCTGTTCACTCTCCTTACATACACTATCTAATTTTTTTGATAAATCTTTATTATTTTCATTTAGCTCTTCAATTTTTTTGAGCGCAGATTCTAAATAACTTTGTAAATCCGAAAGTTGTTTCATCTCATCATTGGCTAACTTTAATTTTTCACCGCTCTTTATTGACTTTTCTAAGCTTTCCAACTGATTTATTAAAATATTTGAAGAACCCGCTTCCGATAATCCTTCTTTAATTGTCATTTTCGCATAAATATAATTATCAAAAACAATTAGGCAGCGAGCCATGAGATCATAGTACCAAACACTTTTTTTACAAATTGAAGGAATTATCAGCTTTGAATCAGCATTATATGTATTTTGTGTATAATGAGAAATTAATTCGGCCCCTAACTTATTCAATACTCGTATTTCTTTATTGCCAGATAGGACAGGAGTCGTTTGAGACATTGAAAACCACCACTGAGCACTTTTTGTTTCTTCATGTAATAGGGTAATAAATCCTTGTATTGTTTGTGCACATGGATTTGAATGATCAAATATAAAACTTTTTTCTATTAGCTGAGATGCTCGCTCATATTCGCAGCACATTAGTGCAGCTAAACTACAAAAACAGTAATAATTTGAATTATTCGGTGACAATTTTGATGCTTCATGAAAAATATTTTCCGCTTCAGAATAATTTCCACAATTTAAATAAACAAAACCTCTGATTATTTTAGCTTCGCTATTTGCCTTATCTAGACTGTCTAATAATTCTATTTCTTCAAGCGCAACTTCACACTTGGATTGCCTCATTAAACAAAGCGCTTTATTTAAAATAGCACTTTTATAGTTTGGACACAATTTAATTGCTTCATTAATGCTAATCATAGCTTCAGAATATTTTTCTAAATCTACTAGCAAGCGCCCTTTAACATTTAATCCTTGTGGAGAAGCAACATCCTCAGACAATTGTTCAAGCATTTTTTGAATAAGCAAATCATCACATGGATTATACTGATGTGTATTTAAAAAGAATTCTGCTACTTCTAGTTGTTTGTTTTCTACTGCAATATATAAAAGAGATTTATTTTGAGAGAAGTACTGAAGATGCAAATCCGGCTTCCTCTCCAACAATAATAAACATAGGTCAAGCCGTCCTACAATTATACTTACTTCAAGAGGTGTTTCAGCAGTTTGTGTGTTATTTTTCAAAAGGACATTGGGATTGTATAAATCAAGCAAATGGGTTACTAATAATTTCTGAGAATGCCTAATAGCTGACATTAAACAATTATCACCAATTTTATTTATTTTATCAAAAGGCGAAGAAGAAATTGAAATAAAATAATCTAGCAAGGCAATTCTTCCAGTAATAGCCGCCCAATGTAATGGTGTGTTTCCATGTTTATCTTGTAAATCTGCTTTAAAAGAATATTTTTCAACAAGATGCCGGGCTAAAAGCAGATGGCCGCTTACAGCAGCTAACCCTAGCGCATTATTACCATAATGATTTTTTTCGTTGATTTCTCCTTGAACTGGAAGCATGCAAGCAATTTTGTCAAAAATAAGCGTATGCCCTGTAGATGCCGCAAACAATAAGGGTGTATTTCCATCACAATCTTTATCAGAAATAAGTTCTTTTTTGACTTTCAATAGCTGATCGATAACATCTAAATTTTCACATAAAATTGCAAACATTAAAATATTTTTTTGTTGTTTGTCTTTGTGTTGAAGCTTAGATGGGTGTTGTTCATAAATACATTGTATAAACTGACCTTTATTGCACCGAACTATTAAAAAAACAAGAGATTCCCCTGTCACTTCATTTGTAACATCAAGCAAATTTGGGCTCTTCGTAATTATTCGTTTAAAATCCACAATTAAGTTTTTTTCAATTGTATCGATAAGATTATCTAAGGTATATTGGTTTGATTTCATTGTTTTAAAACATACTTATTTTTTTAAATTTGAGAATCTTTTGATTTCATCTTGTTTATCACAAACTTCTTGAGGTTTAGAGCTGTAAAGAGAATAAGGAAGCAAGCTCACATTAGAAATTTTTGGTCGTTGCTCTTCAGAATTTGAGCAGAAGAAATCTTTCGAAACTTCACGCTCAGAAGTACTGATCAACTCCAATCTTTCGGTATTCTGCTCGACACTTTCATCTTCTTCAATGGGCTTTTGTTTATCATGATTATCTTCTTTTTCAACATGCACATCATGTTCCACACCTTCTAATAAGAGAAACCCTTTTGGAAGTGTTGTTACATTTTCTAACGTTATGTAGTTTTCTGTCGTGATATTACAAGTACTTTTAAAAATTTTACCTAGACATTCTTTATCCTCCGGATCAAGTGAGTCATCTTGAAGCAATTCAGCACAATCTTGTCTCACTTTATCATTTTCTTTATCCATATTAATGAGATTTAATTCTGATGCTTGCACTAACAATTGTTGGCTTGCTTCAGAAATATGATTTTGCAGTTGCTGACATCTTTCAAAAATTAACATCATCGTATTATTAGGACTTCTAAATAACTTTTTTAAATTTATTGACCGCTCTTTTTCAACCCCAAAAACATTTATAATAGAATGTGGAAGAGTTGTTACAGCAGCTATTTTTAAAAAAATTTTAAAAAATTCGTAAAGAACACCCAAAGAACTTTCTCCAAATTTAGACGTCAACGTCTCAACATGAAACCTCACTTCCGACAAAGCAAGATTTCTTAAATCCATTAAAGCGTCTTTAATCTCATCCAAACGTTCCTGATATAAGTCCTCATCAAACAATACTAAACTTTGCCGTTCATCCAAATCAAATAATCTGCTTTTTGAACTAACTTCTCGAACAAGCAGTTCGGCTTCTTTAATCCTTACAATCGTTTCCTTGAGCATTTCAGAATCCAAGAAAAACAATTGGTTCATCAGTTCAGTTACCTCCATATCTTCGACATTAAAATAAACCCTCAAGATGAAAATATAAACTAATTCTTGTATGAATCGTAAAAAATGCTCTGCATAAAACTCAGTTTCTTGATAATAAGAGTTTAAAATACAATACAAAATATGTGCTTCAAGGCTATTAAACATTAGCATTAAAAGCTGTGGATTATTAACATTTATTAGAAGAAAATCACAAAAATCACCATTTAGAATTTTATAATAATTGTCATAAATTTTTTCATGATTTTGATTTTTATTAAAATCGAATAGAATACTTAGCATATAATTGACGTTAATTTTCATCTGGATTCTCTCTTATCATTTATATAATGCTACAACAACACCATTTTGATGACTTTTTTGATAAATCTTTATCGCTCTTGTTGACCGAAGGAGAGATATTGGATTCTGAATCTTCTTCTTCATATTCTTTTTCTTCATCATTTGTTTTCTTTGGAGTTGACTTACTCTTGTCGTGGCCTTTTGCTTTTTTTTGTTGTTCGGCTACTTCTCTTGCTCTTTCCTCTTTCATGATCTGTGCGCAATTTCTAAACATTTGAAAATCAAGAGGCTGCACCGGAACAATAGCATTCATTGTGGAACTCATTAATTGTTTAAATTCTCTTATTTTCACTTTATATTGCAACAACTCTTTAATCTTGTCTTCACCTATAATTTGATACAATTCAATGTCAGCAAGTTTTTTAATTATTTTTAATTCTTTATCATATTCAGATACCATAAATTCATAATTTCTTTGAAACCATATACAAATTAACGCATAATTTTCTTGATTTTCTTGATTTTCTTGACTTTCTTGACTTTTATTAATCTGAGAAAGAATTGGATTAACAATTGAACGCATTAAATTGAAGCTTTGCATTAGAAGCAGACATAAGGGCTGCGCCTTGTTTTTATTTCCATCCAAAAGATTTATAAGTTTATTTCGAGCTCTTAAACAGTGCTCATGTTCATTAATAAAATCATTAACATTTTTATACCTCTCAATGTTGATTTTTTCAAACATTTTATATTCGTCCTTTTATTAATTAATATCTTTTTTATTTAAATATCAAAAAAATATTCTTTTATTATTTAAAGTCCAAGATGTTGTGCTTTGGAAATGAGCTCATCCGTTTTTGTTTTTGTAGAAACAGTATTCGGTGAGCTGGTTAAAAATAATTGCGGTTTTATAGCTGCTAAAGAAGGCATATCATCAGGACTTCTCTTTCCTTCGCCTGATCTATTTTGAAATTTTCTATAAGAAACATCATCAGCTCCGCTTATTGTTTGTCCCAAAAATGACCTATTAAGTGACCTCGATGAAATTTTATGAATAACTTGTTGAAATTTTCGTATTTTGTCTTCTGTTTCTTCACGATATGCTGATGAATTAACCATTTCAATCCGCTTTAAAATAGCTACGGTTTGCTCTTGAGCTTCCATTAACTCATGATTAGCATCCTGAATAGTGAGTTTAAATGCAAGGTATTTTCGCCGCCATTCGGCTTGTTCTGAATGTTTAGCATATCGTCCATAAAGCTGGTGACAGCTAGATTCTATTTGCATTATGCAATGTTTAGTCTGATGAACAATTTGTGTAAATGCTGCTAACAAATTATGCGTTTCTTGCTCTAGGTGATGGCAAAGAAGAATGTTGCCACCTTCCCCCGCTAGGCGGTAAGCGTGCCGAAATGCTTCTAGAAACAAATTAAAATCATTTAAGTACCCGAACACAGATATTAGGAGCGTAATTGACTTTTCATTTCTCATGATAGAATTTATCCCAGATTTTACTAATGCACTTTTTTGTTGTTTGTTGGATAACAAAAGCTCAATATGCTCATTTCGCACAGATCCGTTTTCTAACAAAAAGAGATTGTCACCACTCATAGACATGCCTGGATCCGCAAAAGAACTCATATCATCCAAAAAAGCAATAAATTTACCTAGGCATGTATCTTTAAATTGAAAAAGAGAATTTTCAGAATTTTTGCTTATTTCGATATATGTACTTATGTCAAAGTCTTTTGCTAACTTATGCTCCAAATCACTATACAAGAAAACGAGTGCATTTATAGTATATTTTACATAAGCTTCAGAATATAAAGTAAGATTTTTAAAATACTCGCGCACTGATTCGCTTTCAAGTGTCCACTTAAGACGAGCTAAAATATGTGTTTCTAGAAATTCTCGAACAGTAAAAATAAGTGTTTGTATTTGATAATCAGATGGGAGTTCATCTTCAAAAACAGGCTTTTCTTCTACTGCATAAAGAAACGCTAAACGTACTTTAACATCTTCAAGTATTGATCTTTCACAGCGACTTCCTGCCAACTGATTTAACCAAACCAAGAATTCAGCACAGAATAAAACTATCGCACTGTTGACCTGCTCATACTTATTCGCAAAAGCATGGCTCAATCGCCTGTCAACGGAGCTGACTATCATATTGAATAAACTTTCACAATCGCTAGTAAGTACTTCTCTTGACGCAGGCTTATTGAATACAAAACATTCTCTAACTAGCTCCTGAGAAATCTTAGGACATGAATCTTCAATTTCTAACAAGCGAACTCTTAAACACTTTTGCTCTTTAGAGGCGTCATCAGCACCAGGCATTTCATTCCATAATTCTACATAGTACTTTCTATAAAGTTGATTTAACTCTTTTAATTCTTTCAACGTTTTAGGACGATATTTAATAAGGCCGCCTAACTGTGTACGGTCCCAAAATTTTTCGAGATGAGTTTTTATATTTTTGAACATAGTTCTACCTCCTTGATAGGGTACGAGAGACTTTGACCCTTAGTAGTGTAAATTTAAATTTCACATGCAATTTAAATATGCTTGTTTTTGAAAAGAAATTTGGTTGTTGGTTGTGAAAATCTTTCGAAGCACACGACGTACATCCGAAGTTCGCGATGTACATCGTACGATGAAGTAATTAGAATGGGAATTCGATTTATTGTCAAGTTAATTTTGAAAAAAATTTTGAACACTTGTTGAAATTAAAGACAAAATTATACTCATATTTATGTGTGGTTTCTACTTGCTTAGAAGAAAAGGATAGAGAAGGCATATCTAAGCATTTATAATACTCACCTTCCAACATAAGTTGACACAATATTTATTCTCGAATGACCTAATTCAAGGCTGATTTTCAATCGCACTTCGTAATCGATTTCCTTTTGTTCGGAAGTTAGCTTTCTATAACTTGGGCCGCCTTTAACTGGGCATTCCCAACCGGTTAATTTTTTATAACGTTCTTGAGCATAAGCATGTCGTAAACCATGGCGATGTTTGATCCCGGCTCTTGAAGTTTGTTTGTCGTATAAATGACGATGTGTAATATATTTCTTGTCCGGCGGAATCATGGATTCATTTTTATTGGGAATCAATTTCTTAGCTTCATCCAACCAATAACGAGCTTCTTTAGATGTAATCGGCACAAAGCGCTCTCTTCCGCCTTTACACCATGATTTATATAAATAAACTTTATCGCCTCGATCAGCCATATGTGGTTTTAATTTGCAAGATTCTTCACGACGTAATCCAAGATAACGTTGCAAATGAATTTGCACATAAATACGCTTATCGGTAATTTTACTCAAATCAGCTTTTTCTAGATTAACGGATTTATCAACGTTATCCTTACTGGTTTTTCCTATAACGCCCAAGTCATCATTGCTCGGCACAACATTTCGTTTATCTATCTTTTCACTCATCCATCGCAAAAAAGCGTTTTTATTTCGGATGGTTTCATTGGTTTGACCATTCGCTTTCCACCGCGCATTAAGACACAGTACATGCTTTTGTTTAAGGTTTCGAATATCACTTAGCTTATAACCTTCCTCATGTAATTCACTTGCCATCTGTCTTAATGTGCATTTTCGCTTCATTTGAGTATTGTGTGAACCATCTCGATTATGAGTTAGAACTTGATATATTGAATGTTCTAAGCGATTTTTTCTTGATGCCATTGGTGTTTCTCCTCAAATTTTCTTATTGAATCAACTATTTTTTTATTTCATCACCCTGATTAAGCAGATCAGCGTCAAGCACCCGATCCTATATTGCTATAAGATATTAAAATGGATGCGTTTTAGGGCTGAATTAAGTTTTTCTTAAATGCATAAGCATTCAAAAAAATTTATTCGGAAATAAAAACGTGCGATCACCGAATCGCTCGCCAGCAGGAGTTGTTATAACTCTCAGTGGACGGTTTGTTGTATTCCAAATAGTTTGATTCATAATATTAAGATTATTATTTGTTTAAATGGTTTTTATTGTTTTTTGTAGGTCTTATTATTATTTAAATTGTTCGATTAATTTATTTTTTACCTCCTCTAATTGTTGATCTGTGATTAATTTATCGATTATTTTTCTTAGACTTGTTGATACGTCAGTTGCTAAAAAGATTTCTTGCTTAACTTGCATTAATTTTTGAAATTTTTCATCGCTAAAAAGTTTCTTTTTATCTTCGTTATTGTCTTCTTTATTATAATGATTTGAATTTGACTGACTGGATGTGATTTGTTCTGAGTGACTAACTTCTTCGTTTAATGATTGGCTATCTAAGTTATTAGTTGTTCTTTTCATAAGATTTTTTCCTCTTAGGTTGGTTAAAAATGATTTTATTGGTTTTATGATTGAGTGATTAGAAGTTAAAATATATAAATGAATTATTAGATGATTATCTAATAACATTTATCAACGACTTGTTTGAAAATGCTTACAAAAACACAAAGCGTTTTGTAAGCGATGGATAAAAAAATAGCGCAAGCGCTATTGATGGATGATAAGCAAAGCGGATGCTTTACCCAAAACCAAAGGCTATAACACCTCCGAGCAGATCACATGGCTTAAAGCTACTCTTACCTGGATTTTAGAGTTGACCAGACATCAACTTTCTTAAACTCTCACGGGGGCAAAATTGATTATCAAACTTTCAGCTCGATAATCAATTTTGCATTAAAACTCGCCTTACGCAGACGAGCATTCTTAGGCTAGATTTTAGGCGTACTTTCAAAGTTAAACATCGAACGCTCACCTGCGTAAGTCGAGTTTTAATCGGCTGCTTTTTTAGATTAAAAAAGCAACTGTCGTTTTTGGAAATAGTTAGCAAAAACGAGAAAGAAGATAGCAATATTTTTTATATCTAATTTTTTTCAAAAGGCATATAATTCAACTCATTATAGACAGCCTCGCTCAATTAATGACCAAATAATCTATAGAGGATTTTAATTATGTTCCAATCATCTGACCGTCGCACACTATTTTCTTTTTCAGGAGCAATTTATCATTTTTTCCATCCGGTTTCAAAAGCAGAGACCCAACGGTCATTAGATGAGATAAACATGGCTCTAAGAAATGCAGACACAGCTTTGAAACAGTCGGAAGAAAACAGAAAAGTCGCCGAAGAATTACACAAAAAAACCGAACAAGTCTTGAAAGAATTAGACGATCAATCCAATCTACTTAATCAAGATAATATATTGGGGAAAATGACTTTTTGATGCTGGTGTTAAAATAGGAAAGCGACACAAACGACTATAACATCAATTTAGCGAACGAAATTTTCGCCTCGATTTTTCGGGTTAGACCCCTCAAATGGTACAACTCAATATTGAAAATATTGAAGTTTACTTCCAAATTTTGCTAACTACTTCCAAAAATGACAGCAACAAAAATGCTCATTACAAAATTATCATCCGCGCATCATCCAAAAATTTTAGGCTGCAATCGCCGGAAACCCGCATTACACGCGGGTTTCCGAGAAGTATTAGTGTCCGGTCAGTGTGGACAATGTCCACACTGACCGGACAATTTTTAACAATTCCAACACAAAGTTTTAAAAGGAATGTATTTAAAATTAAAACATTTTTCTATTGCTACAACTTCTTCAATATCCCTCAATCATTCAAATCCAAATATTCTTTTGGCTCTACTCCATTCAATTCTTTTGTATACGTTCTGACAAGTCGCTTATTCGTAGAATCATAGGTTACTCCACCCATCAAACAAGCTTCTGCTATTTCACGATTATAGTTGAGAATTTTTAAATAATTATTTCTAACCCAATGCAAAATAACTTTATGCAACGCATAGTAATGCTGATTCAAGCTACCCTCTGCTTTTTTTCTGAGCGAGACCCCCATAACATTTAAGCAAAAACCCAGAATTCTTGCAGATTTAAAGTTTGGAAATTTATCTAGCTGCATAATTTCGTCAAACAACATACGACGTAATCTAAACCTTATTATATTAATAATATCACTATCTCGATCTCGCAGCCCACCAAAGCAATGGCAAAACACAGCACCATATTGGGTCATCCAACATCTTGCAACTGGTTTTGATATTGATGATGCTGAAAAAATAATTTCAAATATCTGCTCACAAATATGATCATAAATATCGTTATTCCTGTTTTTATTACATAAAGGAACCTTTGGTAAGTTTTTATGTGCTTCTAACAAATCAAACAATTTTCTGATAAAACCAACACTCGTAATAAGTCGCTTATAAGGCTCAGCATTATAATAATCTTCAAAAGAATCATTAATTTTATATAAGTCTCCGCACGAATCACCGATGATTTCAAGACCTCTTGCTAGCGCATAAAAACTCTGCATTCGATGAATTATTGATATTTGATGAAGATATGAATTAAATGAAATTATTAAACAGTTGCAATATGCCTCTAATTGATTTGCATTCCATGACGAAACTAACTTATGACTAACATCAAATGGTGATTTGGCTTGTGTAGCCAAAGTCTCTATCAACGTGTAATCAGAAAATAAGCTCTGACTAAAAGGTTTATCACGCCCTATAACGTCTGATTCATATGGCCCTTCATGATAAAGTATTGAATCGGTATTAATTAATACCTCAGTAAACACATTCACTCCGAACCGAGAAATAGGAAGTTGATACTTGCGTTGTTTTGTCATCTCCAAGAAAAAAATAATTGCTGTGATAGGTGTTGACGCGGCAATATATTGGCAAAACTTTCTGTTAGCAATCAGCAATAAAAGATCGTGTGCGTAATCTCCTACACTAATTCTTTTCTTGTTGTTATCAGTGTTATTTGTGCTTTGAAACTCATCAGGCAACAAACAAGAACACTCAACAATTGAGCAAGCAGATCTCCCAAGCTCATTTGCTATAACTGGCAACTCTTGCTCTAAACCACAAACAATGATTGTATACAGCCTGTCATAGAATTTTTTGGCATTCCATTTGTTAAAAATTGGTGGATTAATAAATGCATAGTATATCCAAACTAATATAGGGATTAAAAAAAGCAACCCAAAGATAAATTGCAAAATTAATGGATCAGACAAGAAAACGGGCACTGGCCAGGTTTCAGCATACCAAAAATCTGAAAATAGTGAAAAGATGGCGACAAACGAAAGGATATAAAAAATAAGTTTTGTTGGAATTGGAGATATTGATACTCGAAACCTATAACGAATGTCAGTCATTGTATACAACACCAACAATATGGCAAACCCCGGGATAATTTCGGCAAAACCAAAAATATGCATGTGTACTCCTTTAGGTTTTATCAAGAATAAATAGCTATGAATGAATTTAACAAGCCAATTTTCAATACCAAACAAACATTTATTTAAATGGCTCCACATAGAAGCACTCACATATAAGATAATTAACATAAATTGATCGGATTATAACAACAATTCCCATAAAAAAAAGAAATCATCTACAAATTAGAAAAAAAGCCCCCGTTAAGGGGCTTTTTCGTTTATTTTACTAACTCGCGATAAGGAACTTTAAAGACGCTTCGATCTCGCTCAACTGGCAATCTCAACCTTCCACGGATTTCTTCAATCTGTGAAAGACGGAAATAACCTAACTCTTTTTCATTTCCATGAACCATTCCAAAAAATTCAAAATCTCCATCATCCGTTTCTTCTCCTTCAAAAACATACCAAGTCCAATTGGCATCAGGAGTAAAAAATTTACAGATAACAATTTTTTCCTCTAAAGGTAATTCATCTGTTGAGTATACAGGCGGCAAAGCCTTTCTAATTTCCGCAGTTAATAGTTTCATTCTATTCATAATTATATCCTTGTTTGGTTAGCCACCAAAAAGAAACCCACAGAGAATTTCTTCTCTGTGGGATATACCTTAAGCAGCTACAATTGGTTTTCGTGGACGTCCGAGTCGTTGAACTTTAGCACCATTGATTTGGGTTTCAGTTATTTTTACTAACTCAACTTTTATCATGGTTAATTGTTCACACTTTTCGTTGGGATCTGAGCAGGAATGCACGATGATTCCGCTATACATCCCTTCTAAAGTAATAATGACATAACTTCCTTCCAACAATCGATTCTGTAGCTGAATAAAATAATCAGCATACTTTCTTGGAATGGAACATTGTATCCAAACATCTTCAAGACAGTCTGAACCATCTGAAATAATTTGAATATCAACAGTAATATCTTTATTCTTTTGACGAACGTTTCGCAAATAGCCTGTTGCATCTAACTTTAATGCATATTTTTTTGATTTGAACATGGTTAGTTTCCTCCATTAAAATAACGACGGAAACCGAACCAATTGGATGTAAAGTCCAACAGCGAGGTTTCCCCCGCTGTAGGGTGAAAAAAATAATGTTGATTTAAGCAGATTGCTCAATCACATTTTCAGTAGAATCTTCATCTGTCTCTGATTTTGTTTTGCTAAAGATTTGTAAACCATCTCGATGCGCAACAACTTCAATCACAGTATGTTTCTGACCTTCTTTGTCAGTCCAATGACGATTTCTCAATTTGCCATCGACTAAAATCCTGTCGCCTTGTTTAAGGCTCGAAGCAATTTTAGCGAGACCGTTATTGAAATAAACCGTGAAGTACTCTACTGCTTGTGTCCATTTATCATCTTCCTTGCGATGTTCATTGCAAGCAAGACTGATGGTCGTAAAGGCAGAATAATTCTCCCCTTTCTCATGGCACACAGGCGTTTGAGCTATATAGCCTGATATTTCAACTCTTTTTCTGTCACTATAGATTGATGACATAGTATTTCTCCTTTTAATGTTAAATGATAATTAACCTACAGAGAAAACATGCGCACCAATCCACGTTTCCACGGGAATTAGCAAGAAGCAGTGGATACACCACTCCATACATATTTTCACCGCAGGAACTTTGACGGACTTCAATCACACATCGCTATACATTCAACCGAAGTTAAATGGCGCGATTTTAGGGTAGGATATACAAAACAGAATTTTGTACAAAACGAAAGACTTTTACATCTCCGAGCAGATCACATCGCTTGGGGCCGCTCTTATTCTAGGTTTTTAAGTTGTCTAGACATCAACTTTCCGAGCCTTGATTAGACTATATTTTGCGCAGGATGTCAAGGGGTTTTTGCTTAACGCATAACATTTGTTGCACAAACACTAAGTCTAATTATTTTAATAAAGATATAACAGACACAACTAAAGCTAAAGTTGAAATAATAGCAATAGCATTTTCCTGAAAAATAATTGTGAATTTTGCCAGAATTCCTTTCATCTTAAAATCATGATAATTAAACAGAAAAAGCTTTCCTTTTTCGGTCATAGCAATATATGGTGTGATATACCTAGACCTGATATTTACTAAATACCCCGCATTAAATAAATCCTGCATTACTGTATTATATTCATCTGCATTAAGCTTTCCTTCAAAATGTCGCCGTACGCCCACGTAAGAGGTAACGCGTGGTTGATTTTTAGATGCATCAAGAAAATATTGAAGCAAATCAACATAAATTGGCTTGGATTTTAATCTGTTTAGCCAACCATCAAAACTTTTCATTAAACTATTCCTTCACTTAATTTTAGACATGGGATATAAAAAATTAAACGTTTTTACTAAGCTTCTTCATCTCTAAGTTTTCACTCTTTATGAGCTTCTTCGCCATATCAGTGAGGCCATCATCAAACAAACACAATGATTCTTCATTAATTTGATGCCTGTGATCTAATTCTTGTAAAAACTCCTCTCTCTGAGATGGCATCACAAGAAAAACCCATTTTTTGTAATGCCCCATTCTGCTTGTGCTCTCATCTTTATGATAAATATTTAAAATATCTTGATGAGAACAAAAAATAACTTTACCGTCTTGTTTCTTATGCGCACAAGAATGCTTAGCCTTTTGAGCTTGATGTCTAGCTATGCCACGATTATAAAAAGCATTTTCACAGATAATATTATCCTCAGGCAAAATGGGAGATAATAAAGAAATGCTTGATTCGCCAGTCCATCCAGAGCCTTTTGTCTCATTTTCAACTTCTATTTGTTTACTATCATCACCATGCTCGTAATAACAATAAAAATATATATTCTTAACCTTGGTATAATCCACTGGTTTTGCTAGTGCAAAATAAGCCGCAATATACGGACTCATTGTCCAATCCAATAGTGGAGAATAAAGGTCGAAATGTCTCAAAAAGAGCAATGCAAAAACTCGCGTTAGCTCTCCGTTTCTTAAGCCCAGCAGTTCACATAGAGGAGAACTTATTAATTTCCCACTATCAAACCCAAAAAGCCCTGGATCCTCTATTCCAATCTTGCTAATTATCTTATAAACACGATCAATGTATTCATCTAGATTATTAAGGCTTGAAGCGTTCAAACATAAAGAACTCTCTAAAGCATATTTTTTACCAGACTCACGCTCAAAAAGCTCACGCTCCCCTCTAAATACCCAACTTTCTTTAGGATATTTTAAGCTATTTAAAGCAACATCTAATTCGTCAATATTTGTAATAATTACTTGTATGATAATTCACCCTTATTTATAGATTACAACAACAGAACGCTAACTGTATTTTAGAGCCCTCTAATAATTGACAAACAATTAACGGCAAAAGAACAACTGACATTCAATATAATATCCTTGTAAAGAATTGTAACAATTTTAACTCAACTTGTAAATTTAACTTTTATAAATCAAATGATTTATAGGCCTCCAAACTTATTTTTTTGGAAAAAATAGTATGAAACAATATTAAATAATATTAAATAATATTAAATAACAACAAAACATGCATGCGTTACTGAAACGGTGCATGAATAACCCCTGACAGGACCGCATCATTCAACTTAAACCCAATCATCTCCGCAGCGCGTTTTGCTTTTTGTGTTTCATGTTGGATATCGTATCGAGTAACGCCTGTGTATTGCCAACGAAATGGAAGGCTCATTACACTTCGAATAAAATGACGAGCTTTATACATGTCATTTTTCGCTTCTCTTTCGTCGAACTTCAAAAGACGCGTGCCAGTTAAAATTAAACAAACCAATTTATCATAAGCATGAATAAGATCTGTGATTAAAGCAACATATTTAAATGTAGTATTAATTTCGTATTTTTCAGGCATAGTGCTTCTGAAGTGGGTTATTATCAGACCTTCAATTTCTTCTAATATCGTTTGATATCGTAAGTATGCCTCATCGATAAAGTTATTTGTTTTTCTTGCCATCTCGTAAATTTTTAATAGCGTATCTTCTGCATAGGGATCATCTTCTGCCATCGCTTTTAATAATTTTTTTAGACGAGCAATAAATTGAAATAAACCGACTGGTCCATGCTTAGCTGAGCCACGAACAATTTTTTGAGCTGAATCTGAATGCAATAAAAAACTGTATTGTGCTATTAATTTTTTCTTTTCTAATATTGGAGCCTCAGCACTCATCTCAAACCTCTTATTTATTTATGAATTTCGCACCGGCTTGAACTGGCTGTTAATTTTTGGCATTTGATTAATCTTAGTAAATATAATGTTCGTTTTAATAACAACACCTTTTAAAATATCTGCCTCGCCACGCCTTTCATCACAATAATTGTGAAGATAACTACTTTTCTGATTGTTAAACAAAATATTTTCGTGATTAACGCTCAAACAACTGAGAAAATTATCGAACGGACTTTTCGGGGCACCAGATAAACATTGTTTTGCTTCGTTAACTTGCTGAACAAATAATTCAAACGCTTGAGGCATAACAATAAAAATGCCATCGCGCACACGATGTATAATTGAATTTTGTTGATTAATGCTTAATATGGCAAGCGATAAAGATTGGCTAATCCAGTGAGTAAATTCTTTTATAACGTCAAATTGAGGGTTTGATTTTGCTATGTTATTTTGCTCAGATCGGCTATCAAGCTGCTCAATAATCTCTTTTGATGTGGTTGTTGATTTTTTATTTTCAGCAATAGAACTAACATCATTCAAAACCACATCGCTTTTATTGCTTTTCGCCGCCAAATATTCTTCAGCTCGTTTAACGATATTAGTGATGGGATTATTCTCCGCGCCAGCAAAATTAATATGATCAAACCAATGCCTAAAAACATCATCTGCGTCATATAATTGCGTGATACATTCGACAGGCAGTAATGATTTAATCAACATAACATTAAAACTTTTGCCTGAATCCTCGCCAGCTGATTCTTTAATATAAAAGCGATAATTGAGATCGTAAGGCATTGACAAACCAACATAGGACTGCCATGTTCTTTGAAACTTGTTTGGAAGAAACACAATGACCTCAAAACATACTGGAACCATCCAACTATTTTGTAACAACGAAGCAAGGAATACTGCCAACGTCCAATTTCCTTGTTCTCGATAACAGGTTTCAGCATCTTGGCCGGGAGGTAACATAAAAGCCCTTCTAAATTTTAAAGTAGTAATGACTAAATCTAATGTGTAATCTAAGAAGCCTCCTGGAATCATGTAATGCTTATCTTTAACATAAGGTAACCGCTGAACATACTCGCAATAACGACAAAGAGAGCTCATATATATACTCTCGAACTCTTGTTTGGTCACACAGAGCAACCCCTTTAACTCTTTCAAATTATTTTGACATCTTTCATTTGAGAGAAGCATCTCAGCCCTTTGCACAGCAAAGATTCCCTGATTTTCTTGTGCCTTATCTCGATTTTGCTGTTCTAACATTTTTTTTCTTTTTAATTGAGCAAACATTTTAGTTGTTTCCTATTGTTATTTTTTTGTTTTGTATGATTGATCCTCTAAATCCCAAATATATTTTTCAATATGTTCTATAGGAATATCTAGTCTAAACTCTTTTTCCAGAACCCATGAAATTTGTGCACCACTTAAACTGTCATTAAAAAGAATTTTAATCTGATCTTTATACTGATCCAAAACTTTGCGACTATTTTTATACGTTTTTTTTCTTCTCATTATTATTTCCTTTTTATTTAAAACAAACCAAGAAACCAGCCAAGCCCGTTAAGCACAAACACCAACTCAAATAGTAAGAAAAAGATGACAACCTTTGTTCTTAATTGTAAGACATTGATGATATGGCGTTTTGGCCAATTTCTATTGCATCCCCACCAAATAATTAATGGGCGCCAGAAAATCATCAATAAAATAAACAAACTATAACGCCATATTGCAAATTCAACTTTGTAATTTTGTAAGAAATTACTTATCACTGAATTTGATGCGGTATGACTCATTAAAAATGCACCTAAAAAAAACAAGACTGTCGCGCCAAAAATAACTATAATCAACACCACAAATAGTTTTTTAAACATAGTAAAACACCCTTAAAATTCGAATCGAGGAAAAATTAGGAATGAAACCACTTAAAATCATCTTCAATATAATTAGCTTCTGTATTGAATATTTCGTACAGTTTTTATTTGCCATGACTCCTTGCGCCATAAAAGCTGTTGCCCAAAATACTGAGGAGAAAATTTCAACACCAAAAGAAAAGCAATATATCAATCCTACAAGAGAGTTTTTTGACGGCCCTTTCGCTAATGATCTTAGTGCCAATATGCTTCTAACTGATCTTGAACTTGAAGACGACACTATGCACCTCTGATTATAGTTTATTGCTTCTGAGTTCATTTCATTCCTCCAGCAGCACCTTTCACTGCAGAAGAAGCTAAAGAACCTCCAGCGCTTCCAGAAGCGTCTGCAGCCGCACTCATTGGCATAAACATAGCCGACAATGCATTGCCAGCCTGAAAGCCTGCCCAGCTCATCATAACGAACCAAGTCATTGGCAAAACGATATAAAGAGTTCCTATCACCATATTAGTAAACAACACATTAGTTCCATGCGGTGACAAACCAGTTAAAATACCGCCCATGCCTGGCACGCCAAATAAATCAGGATAAAGTGATTTAATCATATAAGTATCAAACCACGCGACAAGATGCCAAATGTAAGAACAGAATATGAGTGAAAACATAACAAATGCGCCCATAACACAAAAGCTCATTCGATAACTCGAAAACGGAATCGCAAGCGCAAGAAAAACATACATGGCAAACAGTAATGAGCCTTGAATTAACGGCAATGCATTAATAAGCAAATGCATCTTTGAGAAGAAAGAGAAGCTATGAAATAAAACACCTACTGGAGCTGTCAAATAACGACTAATAAAGCCACCTGACATATTATCATCTAACGATTCATAACCTCGAATATAGTCCGAATATGATTGATTATCTAAGCTATTATCAATTAATGTTTTTATCGCGGCATCTTCTAATTCTGGTTTTTTTTGCCCTAATTTGTTAATCCCTCTAATGACGCCAACGGGTAATGCGCTAGCTAATTTTTGATGTAATCCACCACTTACATCATTCCACCAATTAACACATGAAGGCTTTCCCCATTTTGAGTGATCTGTGATTTGCCCCTCTTCTGCATCTCGAGAAGGATCAAACGGAAAACCTTCTACAGGCTTTGACGCTTGAAAAGCACTGTAAAACCCAGGTACAGTTAACAATACTTGGCTTCCCAACCAACTTAAGTCATCCTGTCCATATTGTTTAAGAATCTGGTCAATTCTAGATTTTTGCGAATCAGAAAAATCTCCACTTAAATATTTTGAATAAGCAGGCACATAACAATCAGAATAAAACTGTAATGATTCTTTTTTTGTTGCAGGATTATTTATTTTTGCCACATTAAGTTCTGCATGAACTTCACGATAATTTATTGGAGAACAACTTAAGCCAACACTTGCAGCGTGTGTGAAACCATTTGATACTGCCATGACAAGGTACCAAAATATGGGCACTTTGACATTTGATGGTACTGGAAAAACACTATCATATGTTGTTCCTGTATTTCCTGGTGTCGCCTTTTTTGCATTTGAAGCACATAGTGGCTGAAAATGTAATATTTTTGGTGTTAAATGTACTGCTGGGAGTGCAGCAAACATAACAACAAGCAATGCTCCTAATATATTAATAACTAATCGTCTTAACGCTATCTGACATGCAGGCTTTGCTCCCATTGATGTAAACGGTCCAACACTGCTTCGTAAAATAATGCCAATAAATGGCAAATAAATTAATCCTGTACCAACAACTATTCCCCAAAGACTTTGGTATTGTTGCCAACCGAGCAAAGTAACATATAAAGCTAAATAGCTTGTAACCGACATATTTATTCTTCTTTTTTATTATTGTTTTTTAATCGCCCCACGAGACATTGCAGGCTCGCTCTTTTTTTCAGCTTTTATTGATGCTGTACTCATCTGTTTCGCTTGAATCTTCTGAATTAATGCGGCAATTGGATTTGCAACCACTTGATTCATTTTGACATTAAACAAAATCTGTTGAAGCTGATCGTTTAATCGTTTGATACCAGAATTAATATCATCTTGCGCCGCTTTATTTGCAAAAACTTCAGGAACTTGAGCGCCCGATTCTAAAAGTTGTAATGCTAATTGCGCATTATCTTTAATTCTAGCTGTGGCAATAATTTGAGAAACTTTTGAAACGTAAATTGATCGCTCAATCGCTGTTAACCGTCGAATATATTCAATTACTGCTTTATTAAGCATGACAGAAGGCGCCGAGACTGCTCGCAAATTATCTAACGACATTGAAGTTGTTCCACTTACCAAGCTTGCAATCTTAGGCTCAAGCGCTGTTGTGATACTTTGTATTTCAGGCAGCAATCCAACTCCAGGCGAAGAACTTTTATCCCCACTTGAGTAAGTTGTGACTTTTACATCCCCCAAGACTCGCGTTATCCAGTCAGCTGCTTTTGCAGGAGAAGACCAAGTGTTAACTAGCCGAGCATTCTTATCATTTTTTGCGGGAGCGCTTGTATCGTTATATGCGCGACTATCTCCTACAATGACGTTGTAGCCCGCAATTGCAGTATCATAAAAAACTAAAATTGCTGGTTGACCTTTGCCACCGGCATATAATCCGCCTCGACCAGTATTTGTTCCATTGACCCAAGGCACCCCTTTATCGCCATTATCTTTAGCTACTTGGTTTTTCACTTGATTAATATCGGATGAATCAACACCGCTTGAAGCTAATTGTGATGATGAAAAACTATTACTACTATTAGCCCCCATATAATATTTCCAATCATCGCCTAATGAAATTTTAGACCAGTCATGGTAAGGATTTTTTCCTTGTGAAAGATCATTTTGCATAACTTGACAGGATTTTGTTGATATCGATAAATCTTTTCTTGCCCCAGCAATCCCATTATTTAGCATATTATATAAATCAGGATTCGCGCGTGAAATTTCATACATTGGAAATTCTAAAACTGCCGCCGTTGCATTTTGAATCACCGTTTGCTCTATGTTTAAAAAGCTATCTTTAATGTTATTCAGCGAATTAATGATTGATGCTTTTGGATCAAATACACCACAGTTATAACCCAAACTTAAATTTCCATCAGCGCCTAATGGAACAGTTTGTTGATCTATAAAAGCGGGAACTGGGATAGCTTTTCCTCCACCCAATTGATAATAGAAAGAATCTGATCCACCAGGAATTAAAGGGTTATTTGTTGCATTAGCAAGCAAAGGAGTCAATGCTGAAATTCCTATAAGTAGTAATACATTTATTTTGTTATTATTCATTATTCACCTATTTTAATTTTATAATTTTATAATTTTATAATTTTATAATCACCAATCTATTGAGAAGATATATTTACCTACCCCTTGTATACATCCGTGATAATGTCTCCACATAAACCAAGCATAATTACCGTTACCTTTATCTGCATCTTTTCCATGCCATGGCTCAGGACTTGCCGTGTCATTTTCTCCAAACACAACGCACTTATTCTCAACACTCGGATAAATCATTTGAAATTGTGTATCAGCATTATTTTCTTTCGTACCTTTAATCACACATTGTTCGCCACAGCTATGTGATAACGCTTGATAAATATGAGGCTGGGCGCTTTTGGTTACTATATCAGCTGCTCGCTGTGCAATTACCGCCGCATTTTTAGCATCACTAGGCTGATCTAAAAATCCAGTGCGTGGAAATACATTTCCCCAATCATTGAAAGGAAAGCTTCCTACTTCACGCATCCCAGGGATTAATGAAGCTGGATATAGCATTTCTAAAAAACCAGATCGCCATGTATAAGCGTCTAACATAGAACTAAAATAAGGCATGTATGGGGTTGTCTGAACCGGCAAAAGATAACTTCCAAACTTTAAAGCACTTGCTGCCGGGTTGCCAATAACATCAACTTCTTTGAAATGGTTATCAATGTCACGCAAAGAATTCACACTGACATTTCCTCCGCCTATATCAACACCATATTTGGCCTGAATGATTTTTTGTCCTGCAATATATGCAGCGGGATCTATAATTGTATTTGCGTATAACCATGGATTAGTGCCTTTTTGGCGATAAACGGTGATTACCGTATCAGGAAGATAATGATCCAACTTCCAGGTAGAATTAATATGGCAATAATATCCTTCGCATTGAAGCCAGAAGCATCGCCCAACAATTTTATAATGCAAACATTTAGGAACTGCACTCATAACATCTGAGACTAAATTGGCTGAATTTATTTCGCTACCTTCGGAAAAACTCGCACATGATACACAACTGATAATGATAAAGATTACAACAAAAAATAACTGCTTGATTGCTTTCATTGTTTTTGCCTCCACAAACGATATGTTTGAAGTGCGTTGTTAATATCCGTCACACCATAAACCACAGCCTCGCCTTGATTAAAAACTATCGCCGGGTAATTTTGTATGTGATATTGATAAGCAAGCATAAGACCTTTATACGCGTCTGTTAGTTGTTTTTGATTTCGTTGAATTAATTGACGAGCTACTTCTTTCGCTTTTTGAGGTGACATTACCCCGATCTTTTTATTTAATTTAGCCATCAATCGATTTGAATCATCTAAATTATAATATTTAATAACGACATTATCTTTTGTCGAAGTATTGACTGGATGTGCACTATCAGTAAATATCTCAACGGTTAAAGACTTGCTCATTGCTGTACAACTAAAACTTAAAATGGTTAAAATTATATAAACAACAAATTTATTCAAACCTTTCATTGCAACACCCCTATTTCTCTCGCCGCTTCTTCAGCACTTTTACCTAACAATTTTCCAGCAACAATTTTTGCCGCTTCAACCTCAGAACAGTTAAATTGCTTCATGATTTCTTTACGTTCGGTTTTTTCATGCTTTTCAGTCATAGCAAGCGCCAACATAAGCCTTGGTGGAATATTTCTAAAAAGTCCTTTAAATCGATTACAAAGCAAAACACCCTCTACATATTTACCCGCAGCTTTCCGAGTAGAACGAAATAAACTTCGCTCTTCTTCAGATAATGGTTTAAATCGCTCGACTTCTTTCATCTCAGCTTCTGACATTCCTAAACACATCCAAAACTCAATCATCGATAACATTTTTCGCGCCTCATCAGGAAAATCTTGTACATTTTGCGTAGCAAGCCATAACCATAAACCTATTTTTCTCGACATTTTGGAACATTTTGTAAGATAAACCGCGGTTAGAATATTGTTGGTAATAATATGAATTTCATCGCCATAGAAAACGGTAAAACGTTCATCATATTGATTCATTTCAGAAAGCGACATGGTTTTATTCATTACCCCCATAAAGGCCAAAGCTCTATGAGCTTCATAGCCTTCATCTTTAAACAACCCTAATTCAAAAATTGTGACATCAGCATCAGGCCAAGGCTTTCCAACACGATTAAAAATCATCGCTGAAAGCGCATCTTTACAAAAAAAGTTAACACTATCTGCCATTTCACGAAGCCGACTAACACGCTCATGCGCTTGAACCTCTTTTGCGGCCTCATGTGACATTTCTTTGAGAGCTGTGACCAAATCGCCAGCTATCATTTGTCCACGCCTTAAATCTCTGGCACTTTTTGCAGCTCTAATAATGGCTTCAATAATTAACATTCTATCTTGCCGAGTAATTTTCTCCTGCTCTTTATGCTCTCCTCCAGTAATCATAAGCTGTGCGGCAAGCGCCATTTCTCCAAGATAATCCCGATTTTCAACAGCCTCTATTTCATCATCACTTATTTTTTGTTTTAATGTCTCAATTTCGTGCTCTAATTCACTTTCTGTTTCTTCAATTGTTTTTTGTAATTGCCCTCCTTCTAAAACCTCAACCTGCTTTAACATTTTTATACTATCGGCAAATGGATTAAGTGATGGTGGATTTGCCATTGAAATTTCCACTCGATTCACACTTAAACCTAAGCTTTTAAAATAATCCGCCATTAATCCAAATGAATTACCTGCATCTATAACAACAAACCGTGGACGATAAATTGCTGCAATATGCGACATCAAATAAACTGCCGTAGCTGATTTTCCTGCACCTGTGCTGCCAAGAAGTAAAAGATGTGAGTTATTATCTTTGTCTTCAGGATTGAATGGATCAATAGAAAATGGCTCTCCGCATCTGTTATAAAAAACAATGCCAGGATTTTCTGTTCCACGCTCTCTGCCATACAAAGGCAATAAACTTGAAATTTGATGAGCAAACATATAACGACTTCGGCACATCCATTTTTTGTCATAAATATAGCTGTAACACATAGGTAAATACCGCAAATAACTATCGACTGGTGTAAGCTCATAATCTCCATCCACCGCAATTAAACCATTGCTAGACAATAATGTTTCAACATCAGTTTCTTTATCATAAAGATCTCTAAGATCATCCCCTCTGATATATACACCCATTGATACAGGAAACAGACAATCATTCTCTTCAAGCGCACGTTTTGCTTTATGACAATCTTCTTTAGCCATTTCAGATTCAGTGCTACGACCTCGCTTTGTACTGTGCTCAATTGCAAAGATATGGTTTTTAACTTGTTCTTGGCTTTGTATAACAATAGTTAACACAAATATGCTACCTTCGGGAAATTTATCAAATAAAGCAAAATTATGTGATCCAAATACTCGTTCAACTGATAGATGTCCGACTGATGGCGGATAACTTAATCCAGCAATAGAAAGATAACGATGTGGTTTTCCATCAAAATACCAAACACCATTTTTATGATCTGATTCAGGAACCGAATAAAACAATCGTTCTGAAAAATCATAACCAAAAGGTAAATTGTCATCTCCTGGATACGGACATCGTTCTAATAAGGTATCTGGATCTCCAAATCCATGTCGAGGCGCAGGATTAAACCACTTAACCATCCATTCATAAAAATCAACACCTGTACAACGTTTGACTGTGACACCAGCACCATTTAATTGTTTTGTAAAACCTTCGGCTATCCGATTTAAATCGTCAGTTGAATTTCGACCTCGTCGCATTTTAGATTTGCGATGCAAATTACGATAAATTACCGCCCGAATTTTTCTATTCTTTCCTCGAAAAACATTACCACTGACTTTGTCATCTGTGAAAATTCCTTTTGGCTGCGTCATATAGGCAAAGTGTTCTTTTAAAGTCCTGAGATATTCTTGAGTAAATTCGGTATTTTGGGCAGAACGCTTAACATATTTTTCGCATTTATGATGGAATTTTTGAAAACTTAACTCATCTTGGCAATAAAATTGAAGAATCCATGGGCTTTCTTCATCAAAATAACCTTCTATCGTGTCTTGAAAAAGACCCTGTAATCGCGTAAGTAATTGCAACAAATAACTTTCAGGTCGAGCCTCACTTGGCACATCGCCAAGCTCAAAAAGTGCAGCAACGCTTCTTCCATCAGAAAGAGGAAAGGTTTTTGTTTCTGGGTCATATTCAACCCAGGGAAGTTTCGTGCTTATTGACATAGGCTTATGATAAGCAGCTTTAACATCTTTGGATTTTTGAGATTTATATCCAAAGGCTTCTTTGAAAAATTGTTTCATTAATTGTTTTCTCCTTCGCCAGGCAAGGCATAATAATTTTCTTGATATAAATGAAACTTTGTATAATAGCCTGGCACTGGCACTCCATCGGGTCCAAGATGAGGATAGACATAAACTATTGTTTCTGGGTCTGGAAATTGCGGAAACTGCTTTTGAAGTCGTTTCTGCGCTTTTGATGCTGTATCAGAAAATGAATTAATATTTGTTTTGCCAACGGACTTCATTGCCATTTGGTTTTGAACTTTTAAACGAGTTTGATTTAACGATTCGACATTCGATTGCTGCATCGCCTCGTGATAAATTTGTGCTTCAGTCATTGAAGTTTGTGGCGGATTACTGGACGCACATCCACTTAAACACAATATCAAATAAACCAAACCCAAATGCTTTATTTTTGTTTTCATTGTTAATCTCACTTAATCCAATTCACTTGTTTGATAGCTACTCGCAGAATGGTCATAACTCACTTTTCGGCCAACGGGGTTATAATCAATATCGACTGGCTGCATAATATGTATATCGACCTTAGTTAATTTCCCTGTTTTAGAATTAACATTAGGCACATAAACATAATCAAAACTGCTTTGAACTCGCTGATTCCACCAGTTTTGTGCGTTTTGAGCACCAGCAGCCATACCTTGCCCTAAAGCATATTTATTTCCATTCTTAACAATTGTTGACACGCTTGGATAAGCGCCACTTTGAGATGTTGTTGTAGAAGTTTGTGCTTGCGATAAAGCATTTGCGTATCCCTGAATGCCCGCTAATAAAGAAGAACCACCAAGGTACTCTGCTGCATTTGTATGAAATGATCCAATAAGACAAGGATCTCCACTTGTAGATGAGATATAACCTAGACCTTCATCATCTTTTGCCAATGTTGTACTAATACGCCCATCTGGAAAAACAAATGTCATTGTCATCAATTTTCCTGATGCACAACTTCGTAACATATCACCAGTTGAATAACCTGTGGCAACAATTCCCTGCACATTAGATGGAATATCAACACCATTAGCTGCTAAATTTTTTGGACCTAAGATTACCTTGAAGTGATATGGATCAGGAACCGTCCCATTAATTGGAATACGACCAACTAACGGTTCCATTAAAATTGCTCCCGTTAATGTTGAACCAACAGGCATTGTGTAATAAGGAAATGGCTTTGCCTCTTTCTTTTCATCTGAAATTTCCACTGAATTGCTATCACCGCTCGAAGAAACATTAGGATTTAATAGTGAAGCAACACTTTTTAATGTTTTAGAACTGCCATTAGAATCAGCGCGCTTTAAATTAACCCGCATATCCGAAACCCAACTCATTTGATGATTGTCTTTATTTTCATTATTTGTTGTTTTTGTGTTTTTATTATCTTCTATATCATTTCTCAAAGCTTTTACTTTTGAACCTTGCGAGAGTTCTTTTTTATTAAGCGTTGTTTTTAACGTTTGATGTAATTGAGCAGATAATTTTCGCATGAGCTCATCTTTTATTTTTACAAGTGTATTTTTATTATTTTCTTTTAATTGTTTATTATCTGCAATAATCTTTTTGTTTTGCTGATCGACATTAGTTAACTCGGCGGTTAACGTTTTAAGCGTTTCAACCGGCGTATCGCCTGTTGCTCTGTCTTGAATTTTTTGTTGATCTGTTACGGGAACATTTTGATTCTTGGGCTTACCAGAAAAGATTACGACAAGCAGAACAACCAGAAGCACGGCCACGACAAATAGCATAAAGAGTTTAATCAGTGGATTTGTTTTCTTAATACTCACCTCATACCTCCTGACCATTGCAAACACCAATCGCCGACGAAAAAGGCTCAGTTGAAACCAAAAAAGCAGTCGAAGTGTCCCTAAAACCACCTTCTGGGGATAAAGCCATTAAAGGAAAAAAAGCCGCCATTTTCCATTCGCCGCATAGCCGTGTCTGACTCAAAGGAACTGTATCCTTACTTAAGTTGTGAAGAGTTACTGCTGTAATGAAATAAGGCCCACTGCGCCATGAACGTAATGGTGTTGCTAAAATACGACCATCTAAAACTAAAGGCACTGTTTTTGATGTATGCATAGGTGTTACATAAATATTTGGATTAATCATTACAAATCGTTTCTTGGCAAATAGCTGATTTTCAGCAAAGCGCAAAAGCGTTATTGGATTAACATGATTTTGAGATAACTTGCTCTGCTGATTACTTGAAGGATGTTCAGATAGAACAACTTGCATTGGCGTGTTATCTGCATTTTTTTGCGCAGAAATATTTAATAAAATTATAGAACCGTCCTGAATGAGTTTTACAACAACGCGCTTAGGATCAAATGTTTTGTATGCAGTAAGATAAAGTGTTCCATTATTATTTTGCACTCGTAAGATATTTGAAGAAAGCAATGAAGTATCATAACCAAATTGTACACTACCAGGAAAAGACACCATTTTTTCTTTGCCTACTGGTAATATAATATTAATGGGCGCTTTATCCCATATCACATGCTCAATCGGCGGAACATCCGCATAAATCGTCCTTAAAAACAAGCAAATCAAAAATGGCATCAAAATTATTATTAGTAACTTTTTCATTTTTACACCTATGTTATACAGAAGTTTTAATTCGTTGCGGATTAGCACCAAAGCCATCTAAAGCCAGCCCCCATTTATTATCATTACTATCTGCTTGGAACCTTACTACTCGAAAAGTATAATTAATTCCTGCATCTTTAACGCGCTTTCCATTATTATTCATACGCTCAGTCAACTGCATCGTTAAATGAACAAGCCATGTCCCATTACCCAGATATATGACATTCTTTGGGTCAAATGCCGATCCATTTAATCCCTGCATATCCCTCAAACGTGACTCTAATTCACCATTGCTATAACGCTGGTTAAAATCATTTAAGAGAAATTGCTTAAAATTCGGTGTTAAATATGCGGAAAACTTTTTAATATTTTCTTTGTAATCTTGGCTGCCATTCTCAGGCCAATAATTGATGCTTTGCCATACGTAAAAAGCAAAACTAAAAATTTCAGATTTAGGATAACTGTTAGCCTTTACGGTTAATCCATTCGTTGGAATTTCGGGCGGAATATGAATTGACACCTCAGATTGTGTCATGTACCAGCCTAAAGCCAATCCAAGACAAAACAAAAATAACAACAAAACAACACAATAAAGTGAAACAATGTGCCATTTAGCTTGTTCAAGTGCATTAAAAAATTTCATTTTTATTCTCCATCAATATATCGGCCAATCGACCATTTGCTGCTCGTACGAACATAAGGTGACTTTAAAATGCCTTTATCTTCGAGCCATAAATAAAATCGCTGCTTTACATAACCTTTAGGCTTGCCTTGTTTTGCTTTCTGAAAAATAATTGCTAAAATCCACACCATTCCAACACATGCAGGAAAGGCCAAACCAACGCCAATAAGTAACATACCAAATAAAACTTCAGTTATAGTGCCCATCAAAACCATGCAAGTGACGAGACTAATAATTGCTATAATTTGCATTTCCTTAAAAGTACATCCGCAAAAAATAACCGCATCGAAGTTCAAACGATTTGGTAAAAAGTCATTTTCTCTAACCATTTTGTCCTCTCTATAAAATTACGAAATATTCGCGGAAAAGGCTTTCCATCCAATTGCAATGAGCACGAAACCGAATGTTGCTCCTAATGCGACCAAAATAAATGTCGTAACAAGATTACTATGATCTTTTTCACGATTATCATCGCGTAACCGCTGAACAAGCACGGCGATTGAAATTAAAATTAACATTCCGCCTGCGCCAATAAGTGCATATTTCAATGTTTTTTCGAGATATGTTCCGCTCGTTTGAATCACATCACCTGTTCCAATATCAATGTTAGGAAAAGGATTATTACCATCAGCAAATGCTAAACCACTTATCACCATCAACATTGCAGCAAAACAATAATTGTATGCACGCTTTAGTGTCGCCAAAATCTTACGAAATAATCGCATTGCTTATTTCTCCATTGTTATTATAATTTATTAAAAATATTAAGCTGCAAACGCAAATATCATCATCAAAACAAAAGCCAACATAAATACGCTTAAAATAAATGTATTCTTATCCCACGCTGTTCCCGCATCGAGATAATGAAGCAATCCCACCAAAATAAAGATGGCACAAATTACTGCAACACCGCCAACCAACAACCTTATTAAAAAAATTAAGCTATTTGCTTTTATTCCCGAAGCTGCTAAAAAAGCAGCTTGTTGATCAGGCGTCATAATTTTTTATCTCCCATTCGAACAAAATCCCCTTTTAAAGGCTTTACGACTCTCGGCTCTATTTGTGGCAAATTAATTTTTTGTGCCAATCCTGCTCTAATTGAAGCAAGGTCTTTACGCAGCCAATCATAACGAAACTTAATTCTGGTTGTTGAATCAGCTTGTATTTCTGCAGCATTGATAATCGGATTGAGTGAATCTAAAATATGTACGATACGAGAAAGCTCTGCATTTTCTGAGGCTGTATTTGCGAAACATAAATGCATGAACATTAAGCTTATAAAGAAACCAACAAAAACATTTCTAAAAAATTTCTTCGATGATTTTTTTCTATTATTATTTTTCATAGATAAGCCTCTTTATTAAACTGCTTTTTTAAATGATTTAACACTCAACATAATCATATAAGAAGATAAAATCGCCATAGGCAGAAGAATCACTTCAGGAACTATATTAAGAGGTATTACCAAATAAATAAAAAAACCAAAACCAATTAAACAAATTGCTATACGCTTGGCTCGACGATAAATAAGAGAACTTTCTCTTCCGCCTGAAAACTTTCGAATATCACGCTGCACCAAACCGTCAATTATTCCCACACATATAATTAGGCCGACACCCAAAAGAGATAACAATAATTCTGTAAAACGGAGCAAAACCAATTCTGAGGTAACTATAAATATTTTTAAATTGGTTAATATAACTGGCGACCCAGTTTTTATTACTCGATCAAAAACAAACATTCCTGTACTTGGAAATGATTGTAAATAACTTGTCAAATGAGTTTTAACAAACAACCAATTGTAAACAAAGTGCGTGACTGATATTGCAAACTTTAATTGAATCATCGCGAAATAATTATTGCCCATGCTTGATAAATAATAAATCTGACCATTCAATAAATAATTAATGTATTTTAAACCCTCTTGATTGCCCATCAACAAAGTCAATAATCCACTAATAAGTACCACAATCAACCAGCCCAACATTACCCAGCTTATAATCTTAACAATCATCCAAAACATGAGGCTAAACACTGTTTGTTTTCGATCTAATGTAGTTTCAGCCATGCTGCACCTCACATTCGTCAACATTCCACCAATTTGTTTTCATGCTGTTTTTTGCAAACAATTTTGCAGCAATAAGCTCAATATTTTCTGGAATGTCTGACGGCAACTCTTTCAACAACATTATAATTATTTTATATAAATTCCCTCCTTCAATAAGACAAAAGGCATGTCCTTTGGGAAGTTGCAATAAATCATCTGGCGCAATCATTGGAATTTCATTACACACAATACGATCTTCGTTACTTGACGTAAAATCAGCAAAGCCGCCTAAATTTGGCGAATCGCTCACAGCTGAAACCTCAAGAATATCTTTAACTGAAACTTTTTGAGGCAATTTATTAGTAAGATATTTTGCTGTAACTTCATCTAATACGCGCATGCAAACTAACGTATTCAAATTACCTCCGACTTGACCCGCTTTTGCTGATGTACCCAATCGAACTTCTACATCTGACCAAGTTTGGGTAAACAACGTCATCTGAAAACCAGCTCCCCCACCTTTATTCAAAATGGTTGTTACATCATCGTTAGCAATTTCATTAAATTCATCTGCGTATACTGAAATCTTATGTTTTAATTTTTTATTTTTATCATCCGCACCAAATTTATAAAGCTGGCCTGCAACAGAACATAGATCACTAAACATTGAGCTACCGACTGCTGTGGCTACAGTTGAATCAGACATCGCATCTAAACCAACATAAACAATTTTCTTGCCTTTAATAACCTGCATCCAATCAAAGATTGGTCTTTTATCTTCAACATCAAAATAATCAGGCGATATGAGTGCTGCAGTTTGACCGGTGGTTAACTTTTCAATCAATGGCAACAACGAAGCTGTAATTTTATCAAAGTAAGTTTTGTCATAATTAAACGCACTAAATAATCCATCGGCTATCTGGTCAAAAAGCATATATTTTTTAATATATCTATTGATAGCAATAATTCTAAAAGAACGTGTCCGAAGATGCGGCACAAGAACACTTGGCTTAATCTCATTTTGAATACTTTCAACTTCTTGCTCCCAATTGCAATCTATAGGACTTAACCACTGCTGACAGTATTCTTCAATCAACGGATCTACATTTAAAATATATTTTTGAATTTGCTGATAATCTGATTTTCGACCTAAAGCAACTAATGTTTTGGCGATTATATTGACGAATCGCCAAGCAAATTCTCGAAATGCAGCTGACTCGCCTGAGCCTGGTAATTGATTCGAAATACGATTAGCCACTTCAGTAATACGCGCAAAATTTCCGATTGGATTATAACGTGCAGATACTTTAGGATGTCCAAGATGAAAAACCAAAACATCATCTTCGCGTCCACATCCTTTAGCTTCAGCATATATACGCCTTAAAAGATCACCATCGCCTTTGGGATCAAACACTATAACCGCCTCTCCTCGTCGAATATCTTGAGTTGAAAGAACCTCTAAGAATCTTGTCTTACCAACTCGTGTAGTGCCTAACACAATCATGTGACCAACTCGTTCATTCAAATTCATCCAGATATTTTCTTCTTTTGTTTCAACACCGTGAATTGCGGGATTTCCCCCAACTTGAGGCGACGGTTTAACGGGATTAAATTTACTTGGACTCGATACGAATTTGGCAAAATGTTTTAAAAACCTCTTTCTTTCCCATGAAATTTCGATTTGGCGTGCAAATTTGTAAAAACAACTCCTTTCTAAATACCGAAGATTTTCAGCTTTTTTACAATCATAGAGTCGTTGTGTATGTTTTGATGTCCATTTAAATCCTCGACCTAAAAAAAGTTTATGGTGACTCATGGGAATCTTATCTGAAAAAATGGAATAATTTGGCAAGCGCTTTAAATTTCTTTGATAATGAATAATTTTCAAACCTTGTAATAATCGACGAATCCCAAACAACCCGATGCAAAAAGACGAGGCATAACTCATTCTTGGCGTCATCAATAAAATCGACGGCGAAGCTGCAGCAATAAACGTACATATTCCAGCAAATAATGCTGAATAAAGCTCAACCGGTGGTCTTAATAAACTTTCAAGAGGATAATTATTTTGCATGATTAACTATCTTCCCTTGTTTAATAAGATGCTGTGATATCAACACAGGATAATGCTTCAAATGTAGTTGGTTCGAAATCACATCTCCTGATATAGGTATAACAGTTAAGCTACCTATAATCGCTTTGACTGTATCGAGGTCAGATTTAGATTTCGCTTCGACTAACACACCAACAGCATGAATTGACATTAATTGACTCGAATATTGCCTAAGCCAATTAAGTGACATTTGATCAGAACCAACAATAAAAATAGGTTTTGAAAACATTGGTAAATTTACTGTTCGCGCTTTAACTTTTCCCGGCGTCATACTTTTTGTGTGAATGGGGAATATATTGAAGGTAATGGCTTTTGGTGGATGTGAAATACCAGCAAGCTTTATCTGCTTTGCTGGAAACATGTCAACGTATTTTGATACTGATTGCATCGGGCCGACAACAGCGATTACAATGGGCTGATTTCTAAACGGAGATTTAGAATATCCAACCGATGTTGCCAGCTCCATGCCCAACACAATTAAAAAGGCAATCGAAGCGGTAGCTTGTTTCTTTGTTATAATTATATTTTTTATTGTTCTTTTTAAAGCAACCACTTCTCTCACCTAACCCTCAAAATTTCAGTCAAAACAACTGATTTACGTTTTTCATGATTTTTTCTTTCGATCCCATTCAATCGGCTTAACATTTGGCAGCAAACTTTTTACTGCTGCAGTATAAACGCGCTGATATGCAAGCTCCGAAGTTACTCGTTGGATATCTAGTTTTGCTTGAATTAATGCGTATTTCATACGTTCTTTATCATTTGCTGATGTCATCCCAAGGACTTCAACAGGATCAAGTTTTTTGTACCAGTTTCTGGCTGGTGAATTTTTCATTATCCGTTTGTAATGTTGATAATCCTTTACTGAAACATGCCAAACACTTGCAATACGTTGCTTCTCTATTTTTGATAACTGCTCATAAGGCTGATTCTTAAAATATTCAGCGTGACTTTGAGCTATTTCAGTTTTCTGTATATTGTTAGCCATCGCATTGAAAGCGATTAGTAACAATATTCCAAAAATTAACTGCTTTTTCATATTTGTTTCCCCAGCTGACACATTTCACCATCTACTAAAAAATAATTTCTTTCTTTGTTTGGCAACTTTAGATTTGTATAAAGTACCTGGCTTTGTTGACATTGTTTTTCTATTGTTGGCTGCTTAGTGGCAGAATAAAAAACACTTGTGCAACCGCCTAAAAGAAGCAAGCCCAGCAACACAGCAATTTCCACCACTAACAACCAAATCGCCTTTTCCCCAAAACACTGTTTTATGTAATTTTTTATCATTTTACTTCCCAGCCTTAATTATCTTGAAATATATACTTTCGCATATTGATTTTTATGGTTTATCAAAATAACTTCTTTCGGACTGAATCCAACATAAGTAATTTTCCAATCTCCATACATTTCATTCTTTGCTCGCAAGATATAGTTATTACTTTGCTTGTCTGATAACAAAACCTTTAAAACACCATTAACTCCAATGACATCTTTTATTTTGAATGGCAGTGATGATGCTTTTAAATAATGTTTTGGTGAAATTTGCTTTTTTATCTTCTCTAAGATGACTTGCAAATTCTCAATACGCGATGAAATATCTTGATTTGTTGAATGAATCATTGATTGCGTTTTTTGCACATCATTTTTAGATGACAAATTATTTATTGTGTTTGTGATCACAGACAATTGTTGATTTAAGTTTAAAATAGCCTGATTTGACTCGTCTGTAACTTCTGGATTTGTTTTTTGCAATGCTTTAAGCTGAATATTAATTTGGCTCAGCTTGTTAATCATTTGCTGTTGTATTTGGGTGACACTCGCAGCCCTGCTTTTCGATAAAGTTCGACCAGAACTACGATGGCTTGAAACTGCAAGTGTCAACACCAAAACTATTATTACTATGACACCAATAAAAATTATCTTACGTTTACGCTTGTCTATTGCACTTAAAGTTATAATTTGTACTAATTTAGTTACCTTCATTTGCTTGCAAAATTTCACGAACTTGCAGCGAGTCTTTCTGAAATTTTTTACGGTAGTGTTTAAATTAATTAATTTCATTTCTGCCCTCTTTACTTATTTTGATTTGACGCTTTCATACAAATCATCTGATGATGATTTTAATTTAAACGAAATGAGCCGATGAATTGGATCTATTAATAAAACAAATGAGTTACCTGACAATGTCTTCAGGCCGTCTTCTAGACTCATTGGACCAAATTGACGATCAACTTCAGGCAAAGGAGCATTTAGCATGGCAAGCACCGCACGATTTGTTTTTGGAGTATGATTAAGCGAGTAACCACTGAAAAGTAATAAGTAATTGATAGCTTCGCCCACCGTGTCAATTAACAGCGGAAACGTTACTTGCCTTGTTTGACGTAGAAGATCTTTTTGAGCCATCAGCGGCTTATTTGGTACCGATAGATATCGGCCAATTTGAGTATCGTTTGCAGCATATGATATCCCTATCAGCAATATCATACTCAATGGCGCGATACAGACAAACTGTTTTAATGAAGCTTTCATTTTTTTCTTATTCTCTCTATTATTAATTAACTGTTAACTTCAGCATCTGCTTGCAAAGCAAATCATTGCAAACATTTGCAATGGATGATGCTTTTATTGCAAACGTTTGTCAAGAACTATGTTTGTATATTTATAATTAATCGATCAAACAGGCCTATTTTGGGTAAATATTTGCCATAAATCCATGATAAATAGTAAATATTTGCTAATTTATGTTGATTTTTAGCAAATAAATACTACAATGTTTACTAAGAATAATGCTTATAGACCAGAACATAGGGGGCTCACGATGGCTCTTACCGATAGTGAAAAATCTCGCCGAAAAATGCTCGCAGCGCGCATAAAAATAGCACGCAAAAGCGCCGGCTTTC
>SDBS01000468.1_pt1 | contig 39151 bp, 71 predicted proteins | sample 2277091 | NCBI WGS metagenome assembly SDBS01 (sample SAMN10404972, study PRJNA504765) | marine sediment metagenome | isolation source: marine sediment core GS10_PC15, 163 cmbsf | place: Arctic Ocean: Southern Knipovich Ridge | collected 2010
ATGGTCAAGTTATTTCTGGAGACACTGATTTCAACCATTTAGTTGGTCACACTTTTTTGGGTCACACTTTTTTTTTGGGAGAAACAGACGATGAGGTTGTAGTAATTCACGCTGCTGACGGAGCAACGGAGCATCTACTTACTGTTGAGGACTCAGATGGAATACATCTTTTTACTATTTTACCTAATGGAGAGATTGACATTAATCACATGGCAACCGAAAATGGGGAAGTTGCTTTGAGTATTTTAGTTGATGCTAGGGGGTTTGCAGACATAGTTGGAATTGAAATTGACTATATAACTGGTGCCTTGGCAATTGAGAACGAGGAAGAAATAATCTTGATTGGAATTGACCAATCCCTAGCAACTGGAGGGGAAATTGTGGGCTATGAAATTGTTCCAACTGAAGGAGATGCTAATGTAATTGCCCTTCAAACTGGAATACTTGTTGATCCTCTAAGACAATTAAGCGGTTTTTTCGCTGACATGAATTCGGCTTTTGTCGCAGGAGTGGATAGAAGAGCAGAGTTTATTGACCCTGATTCTAACATTGCAATGTTTGTAAATGATGATGACAATGTTACAATTGGAAACGAAATTAAGTTTGAGGAAATAGAATTTTTACTAGCAACTAATGCTGGTGGTGTTGGAATAAAACCAGTGTTTGAGCATTCCACTGGGGTCGGAACTTTTGATGTTTTTAATCCAGCGGACACTACAAGGGGAATGAGACAAACTGGAGTAATTATTTTTGATGATGAACTAATTCCTGATTGGGAAGTCGGAGCAAACGACGAGTTTATTATTAGAATTACAAGAACTCAAAATAGTATTCCTACAATTCCCGTGGAGCGAAAAGTCCAGATTGCTTCTGCGACTGAATATTTTTGGAATAGGAACGGAAGCATTTTTGCAAATGATTTAAATGTTTCACTTTTATGCATTGGAGGGGATTGTATTGACGCTTGGTTAGATGTAAATACTAATGTTGGAGTCACGGGAATAGTTGCCGGAGGAAACATTGATGTAAACTCTCTAACTGGGAATGTCAAAATTGATTTTGATGATGGGAACTTTTTAAGCACTGCTCATACTTGGAGTGCGGATCAATTGTATTTAGGTGCAACTTTTATTAATTTTAGAGGAACCACAAGTGGAATTTCTTCTCCAATAAGTGGTCAAACAGAAGTAAAAGCATCAAGCCAAGTAATATTACAAGCAGGGGCTCAAGCTTCAATTAGAGCAGCAAATGAATCTGTGACTTTTGGAGAAGGAGAAGCCGGAGTAGATTGGCTTTGGATAATTGACGGAGAAACTTTTGATTTTCGCTCTGCTTGGTTAGAAGACGAAGATCAATTTCAATTTCAAGATGACATAATAATGCAAAACGATGAAAACTTTTTCTTTAGAGATCCCCAGATTGGACTGCAATCTTCAACTGACGGACAATTAGATATTTATGCTGACACCATCGTAGTAGCAACAGTTCCAGACTTTAATACTTCAAGCAATACCGGAGTTGGAGGAGACCTAAGCGTTTTGGGTGATTCTCATTTGGAAGGTAATGTTATGGCTGGAAATAATGTTATTTTTGAAACCAACAATGGAATTTGTGGTGACTCTGATGCAACAAGAGGAAACGGAAACGATTGTAACCATTCCATTACTTTTAATGGCAATGCTTGGGTGATACAATAAGAAAAGCTTTGCTGGTTATTTTTATTTTTACTTTAGCTAGTTTTGTTACAGCACAAGAACTTGGAAGGCCTTTTTTTGGCTACGTTGACGGAACTTACACAGATATCAGTGGCTTGGAATGGACTCCTAACGAAAACGGTTTAATAAAGCTTTCAAAGGGAGGCGAAACTTTGGGTCACATTGGAATTGCAATCAGAGGAACAAGAGACGGAAACAATTTTACTTATTATTCAAATGACCAAACTTGGGACTGGGATCATAACAAGAACTTACAAGTAAGTAATGCTTGGGAAACCTTAACAGGCACAAACAATAATACCACAAAGTTTGAAGCGTCCCAAGAAATTACTTTTCTTTTCGCAGAAGACAAACCAAAAATTGAATACAAAATAAAAAATAATGGTTCTGAAATAACCAACGGCGTATTTTGGTTTGTTTTAGTTCAAAAACAAGGCGACAAAGTGAGACTCGGATTAGAAGAGGATCAGTTAAGGAGAAAAACTTTAAGAGAGTTTGATGTTTCGGATTTGAAAGCTCACAGAGTAAGAATTAATGATGCGTTTGCTTTTGATTGGAAAGATGTACTAGAAGATTTTGAGGTGGAAAAAATAATGTTTGGAGAAACAAGTTTTTTTGGAAGACCACTTGATTTACTTGCAATTGGAATTACTAAAGATGGCGGAGTTTTTCCTGCTGGCGCAACTGTTACAATTGATCCAACAAGTATGACTCAAGGTTTTAATGATGGAAACAAAGCCGGAGACCCTTTTAACGAATGGAGAAACGGCCAAAACATTTTAGTATTGGATGGAGCCACAGCAGACACTAATGCAATTGGCCAAAGACTTAGTGTTAGTGATTTTAATTTTTCCATTCCACATGATTCGACAATCTTAGGAATACAATTCCAAATGGAGTTTTCAAATGATCCGTGTTTTGGAGGTGGAAGCGTGGAAATTGATATCGAAGTTTCACCAGACAACGGGGCAACCTACACTGACGTAAACAGGTTGGCGTTTGCAAATATTGATTGTGGCGACAGTGGAAATCTTGATTACGGAGGACAAAATGATACTTTTGGTTTATGGTGGGAAGCTGAAGACTTTAATGACGGGAATTTTAATATAAAGCTTGAACCAGTTTTTTCGTCTGGAAGTTGGGGCGGCACAAGTTTTTTAAGAGTTGATAATATAACTGCAAAAGTGACATATTTTAATGCACCTGACAATAACGTAATTCGTGAAGATGTAGACGGTTATGCTTTTTTAGCAGTAGCAGAAGACCACCAAATAGCAATAAATGAATCAAATATTATTTTATACTATCCGTTTGACCTTGATGACGAAAACCAAGGAGAGGACACAAACCAAACTCTTGATTTGTCAAGATATCAAAGGCTTGGAGTTTATAGTTCTGACGATTCAACGAAACCAGATTTTGATAAAAATGGCTACATAGGCGGAGCCTTGAATTTAAGAAGTTCATCAGAACAAAATGTTTTATCTGCTGTACATACTTCTCAAGATGTGGATACAAATTTTACTGTTAATTCTTGGGTTAAAACTGCTTCGACTCGTGGAACAATTGGAGACAGTGGGGTTTCTTTAACAGCTCTTTCTTGGAGGTTTAATACAAATACTCTTGGAAAGTTAGTAATGAGAGCGCAAAATGTTTCAAATGAAACAATTGGTAATTTAGGAAATCCTTGCACTAGCACTTTTGACGTAGATGATGATAACGGTTGGCACATGGCGACTTTGACTTATGACAATAATGAGTTTCGAATTTACGGAGACGGTGTTTTAAACAAAACTTGTGCATTTACTGGAACTATTAAAAAAACTGGCGCAAAAGTAAGGGTCGGGTGTACTTCAACCATTAGTGGCCCTATTTTGTGTTTTAATGGTTTTCTTGATGACTTCATGTATTTAAGGTCAACTTTAACTGAATCGGAAATTAGTGATTTGTATGTGAATAACATTGTAAGGTTTCGTTCTGGTGGACAAATTGACGTAAATTCTTTTTCTGCTGATGCAAATATTAATAGGGTTGACGTGAACGCAAACATTGCAAGGCCCGAAGATTCAAATTTGTCAATTGCATCAGGTGACTTGGACACTTCCACAACACCAAACACTTATGGCTTTGGACCTTTCTTTGCTTTTGATTCGGATAATAATGCAAGTGGTTTGGGAATTGAAACGCCAAGCGACTATTCTTTAAGGTGGCTTTTTAATGCTGATTCAAACTTGTTTACATCTCCTATTCTTGATTTTGACATAACAAGAAATCACTATTATGCTTGTGATTGGAAGGGTTACGGTGACTTTAATGTTTCGTGTGGTTTTTGTGGTGGTGTTTCGGTTGCAAATGATTTGGAGGGCGGGGCAATGACGATTAATAATTTGAATGGCCCAGGGGATTATGATTTAAATGTATTACCAACGAATCCAAAGTTTATTGCATCGGAAATTGCTTGTGTTACAAGCGTTTGGGTTACTTAAAGAAAAGGGGTTTTGAGTATGAATAGAGATCTTAGTATTGCATTATTTATATCCGTATTGTTTTTGTTAGTGTTTAGCGTAATTCCTTTTAATTGGCACCAAGTTGGAGACTTTAATTTTCATTATCAAAGAGCAGCAAACGAATGCCCCGAAGAATACGGGCAGGAGAGTTGCGATGCGTATTATCCATTACTGCATTTGGTTGGAGGAATTTTTTCTTTTTCTCAAGCTGCATTTGCAAACTATTTAATGATAATACTTCTTTTCATAACTCCGCTGATTCTTTTTTTCACTACAAAAAAATGGATGACTGTCTGGCTTTATTTTACAGCAACCCAGTATGTTTATTTAATTCAAGCAGGAGGAGCTTATCCTCAAGCTCTTGCTGGAATTTTTCTCATACTATTTTTGTGGCAAAAAAATAGTTTAATTAGATTTGTTTTGTTAGTCATAACCCTGGTGGTTCATTCACAAGCGTTTGTTTTATTATTAATTGTTTGGCTAGTTCAGTTGTTCTTTGAAAATGTTGGTTCGTTTAAAAACATGTTTCCTGCTTGCAGTGCAATTTTTGGAAGGCAACCAGAGGATCCAATTGGACAAACAATTTTAATCCAAGCAGTAAATAAGAATGGCATAATTCCAATTAGCGTAATAGTTAAGGATATTGTAAATTTTTTTGTTAGAACCTTTCCTTTTCCGTTTCTTTTAGCTGCGTTTTGGCAATTGAAAAAAGAAAAGGACTGGGCTTTGATTGTTTTGGTTGTGGTTGGGTTTTATTATGGCATTGCTGCTGGTCAGGCTAGGATTTTTTTAATCATTCCTTTAATGCTTATTCCGCCTTTAACAAGGTTTTATTATAATTTGAATAAGAAGTGGCGTAAATGGTTTTTTGTTTTGACTTTAATTACTTTTGTAATTAATTTTGGAACGTGGGGGCTTTACAAGGTTCAATGCCTTGCATAATGTCTACATAATCCTCAATTGTTATATAGGATGACGACATAATAATAACGGTAAATTATGGTACAAAAAATAACTAAAGAATTACGGGCATTGCAAAATGATAAAGCGGGACAAATTGGTATTGCAGGTACATTACTTGGATTACTGATTGCCTTAATTATTGTAGCAGTGGTTGCTTTAGTCGTAGGAAATGTGTTGACAATCGCAGGATTGACCACAGGACTATGGACTTTAGATGACCTATTGTTATCCGTTGTCTTCGTATTAGTAATAATCGGAGTAATGGTTGCAGTAACAGTTGGCGTAACAAGAGGATAACTCTTTCCAACTGGCCGAAACAGGCAAAGGTGTTATTATCCCTTTGCCAAACAAAAATATTGGTGGATAGATGGAAGTGATAATTTTTGAATTTTGGCTTCTAATTATTATTTTTACAATTATCGTTGGTTTCTGGAGAAGAAATGCTGTTTTTTTGCTTGTATCAGGATTGCTTACCGTTGCATTTGGAAATGTATTAACTTTTGATGGTTTGAGAACAGTAATAGGTTTTAATTCTACCACTGGGAATTTTAATTATCTTACCCTCTTGCCAGTAAACGATCAATTGATTGCAATAATTGCAATTACAACTCTTCCTCTTGGAATTGCCTTATCTTTATTTGCTTTAGTTGTACTGTTCACAGAAATGTTTGCACAGTATAGGTTGTGGGACAACGTATGAGTGACCAGTTTCTAAAAAATCAAGACGAACAATTCATTGCGAACGAGTCGTGGGCTTATTATTCTAGCATATCGAATCCAAGCTTTAAAGGATTCCCGGATGATCTTTCTAAAAAAGACAAGTTTTTTTTAGGACAAGTCATGATTAACCCTTATGTCAGGGAAATAATGCTGGGAAATCTTGACACAAAGCAAGTTAAACTTGCTCTAATGTGGTTTAACATCATAATTTCTTCAGCTAATATTAGCACGATTGATACTAAGTTGGATTTAAGGCCTACTGCTAATGTTTTTTCAAGAAAACTTTTGGCTTTGGTTCTTCTTTCAATGGGAAGAGACCAAGCGTTTTTGAAAACAATGCTTACAAATTATTCAATTTCAGAACAAAAGCTAGAAGAAAAGGCTTATCAGGAAATAAAACAGGATCAAAAAGAAGAACAAAAACAACAATGGAAGTTCTTGCCTAAGAGCTTTGGGAGGAAGTGATGTGAATGAAGTTTATGGAAAAACTTAAGGTTGCTAAGGATGCTGCTAAAATGGGAGTGGATGGCACTCTGGGAAAGATTGATGAGATTCAAAAAAAGGAAGCTATTTTTAAAGAAAAGGAACTTGAATTGCTTGGAAAATTCGAAGACAAACTTGATGAAGTGTTAGAAAACCAAGAACTTATTTTATTAAAATTAGAAGAAGTTAAACAGGAGAAAAGATAACATGGGTTTACTCGAAGTTTTAGTAACACTAGCAGCAGGATTTGTTTTTATTCTACTAATTGGATACATTGCTGTTATTGGAAGAATGGGTTGGCAGTTTTTTAAATACAACTTTCCACTAACAAAAAGACGTGGAACTTTTTACTTGCTCTTACAACGAGACGGAAGATTCAAATGGGTTTACTCCAAGTTCAAATCGGTTTGGGAGTGGCCCAATGGAGAAAAATCTTATATTAGTAAAAAGTTTGATCGAATTAGTCAAACAGCCGAACCATTAATTTTTTTGGTGGAGGGATTCCCAACCAATGCAATGCTGTCAGAACAACTTCCTCCAGAGGAAATGTCCAGGCTTGTGAATAACATTTTAAAAGAAGTTGAAACTGCTTCAAGACTTGAAGGAGAAATGGGAGAAACGAAAACCCTGTTGATGGATAAGATTGTTCCATTACTAACCATGGGACTTGCAGGTGGAAGTTTGTTAATTGGAGTAGCAATAATAATGAACCTGTCAGAAATTTCAACTCAACTAGAGTGGTTTGTAAATTTAGTAAATGAATTCCGACCACAAATAGAACAGACTCTGAAAGATTTGAATAGGGAGATTTAAATGAGTCACAAAAAACTTTACGTTGCAGGAGAGCTTTCCTATCACCACCAACCATCTGGTATAGGAATTCCTGTTAAATTTCATGGAAAAGGAAAACTAGCGAATGATGGTTTTTTTTTATTAATGTTTTCAAGAATTGATTGTGGTTATCTCACAAAAGAGGAAATCATTGAAAGACTTGAGAATCATTCTAAAACTCAGGAGGTAATCAAGAATGGGTATAAAAGAAAAATTAATGGGTAAAGATAGTAGCATTTATTCTGGTAAACCAAAAGAAGAATTTCCAGATGATTTTCAAGAAAACACGGAGGCAATAAAGGAATCAGAGGACCGGGACATTGCTGAGTTTATTAGGAGAAAGAAAGGAGAAAAAGAAGAGAAAGCAAAACCACTCAAAGAAGAATTGGAAAAAGTTGAAGAACCAGTAAAACCAGATCCAACCCCTGAACCTGTAAAAGACAAGAGTCCTGTTGAAACAATGCAACCAGTTGAAGAAGAAAAAGTCAGTAACCTTGCAAAGATCCTAACAATTTATATGACTCCAGACAAAGTTGATGCAACCAAAGAGGCTTTGAAAAGTTCTTTAGATGCAAACTACATGCTTGGGTTACAAGCAGGGATTCAGGTAACAAAGGAAAACGTGGAAGAAATTAATTCAATTCTTAGGTATCTTGCAGATAACAAATGGTTAGTTGTTGTTTCAGGAGAACAAGTGGAGCCACTTTTCAATGAGCCAACCAAGTGAGTTTGAAGATACTTTTAATGAATATCACAGTTTGATTAGAAAGGAAATTGCAAAGGACTTGGATATTGAAACAAAGGTTGCAAAGGTTGAGCAACTGATTTATTTAATGCACTCCATTGTTTCGGATCGTTTTAGTAAAGAGTATATTCGTGATGCTGATAGAATAAAAGAAATACTAAAATTGGGTTACTTTTATGACAATGAAGATAGGGTTTCGGTTAGCTTTGCAATTAGTAATGTTACAAGAAAAAAAAGACTTGACTTGGTTGTGTCGTGGCTTTCGTTAATGTTACAAGAGTACGCTCCGTTTAAATTGGATGGAAATTTTAACAAAGTAGATTTTGGTGATTGAATCAAAATGTTTGAGGAAATTAATGATTTAGAAAAAATTGAAAAGAGGATAAAAAGTACATATTGGGTAACGATAATAATAGTGACATTGTTTGCAATTTTTTGGTTAATAGACATTTACAAAATTGCAATTCTTTTAGTTGTGTTATCATTATTTTTAGCTATTGACTATAGATATTGGTGCTTAAAAAAATTCATTTTAAACAAAAAGGTGGATTGATTGCCCTATAGTGCTAAGGAGAAAATCGTATTAGAAAAGGAAGAGGTCGAGGAAATGATAGTTAAGGCATTTGATTTATATGCAGATCAAGAAGAAAAAGCATTAACAGTTGCTAGTCTTACATCTTTTTTGTGGTTATCAGGCTGCAGGATTTCCGAAGCACTAGGAATTCTGCGACACCATATTAAAATGGATCACGAAAACATTTACGCAACAATTACTCCGTTAAAACAATCAACAAAAAGAAGAAAGATTCCAGTGTCATTGGTTTTTCCAAGGAAAAAAACAATTTTTACAAAACTAATAATTAAACAAACACTTGTAACCGATGAAGGAAAAAAACTTTGGGACGTGGAAAGAACAACTGCTTGGAGGTATTTAATTTCCTTGAATCCAAAAATTTATCCACACATTTTTAGGCACTCAAGAGTAACTCACCTAGCAGACATGGGTGTTGGGGATGACCAACTCAAAAGATGGTTTGGATGGTCTCCAAGAAGTCACATGCCATCCACTTACATTAAGTATTCTAAGATTCAAATGGAAAGAATAGGCGAACTACTGGAGGAAAATTAACATGGCTGAAGAAGAAGGACTGCAACAATCTGAAAGTCCACTGTACTCTGACTTTGAAAGAATCGGAGCACTACTAACCGAAGCACAAGAACTCTCAAAGAAAAACAGAAAATACAATCCAGCAGTTTTTAGAGAATACTTTGTGGTACTAGCAGAGATTCAAAGATTCCTGTACCCATTGTTTGGTGACAGTGACAAGATGGGACAAATAGAAAAAGACCTAGTTGACCTGGATAAAATAACAAGGATTGCTTATCAAAAACTTTTAACACAAAATGATTACAGGGTTTCCTCACACATTTTTGACGCTCTAAGTGAATTGCACAAGGATCTTTTAGTGCTAAAGCAAGGAGCCAATTTAGGAATTAGAGTTAGGGAAAGATTGTCTTCAAGTAAAAAACTAAGACGTTCTTTGGAGTGACTAAATGCTTTCAACAAAACAATTTGGACAACTCTGTCTTGATAGAGCATTAAAGGATAAGGACTTGAGCATTGGAGTTACTGCTCCAGAGGGTGACGGAAAATCGTGTTTGAGTATTGGAATGGGTTTAGGAATTGATCCCAACTTTCAATTAACAAGAAACGTTTTGTTTTCTCCGAGTGTCAAAGAAATCAGGGACAAAATTTATAATCTTCCACCTTACACTCCGATCATTGCAGACGAAGCCATAAAAATAATGTACAAACTAAATTGGGGTTCTAAGATTCAAAAATACTTGAACAAGATTTACGCTGTTTGTAGGAGTCAAAACAAGATTAGTATTTTTAACATGCCAAGGTTCACGGACTTCTCAGAGTACTTTAGGAATCACAGGCTTCGATTGTGGATTCACATTGTTGACCCGATTAATAATGAGAAAAAAGAAGGCCACGCCGTAGTAATGGCTCGGTCTTGGAACCCTGTAACCATTGATGCGTGGGGATTGAAGAGGTTCGAGAAGAGATTGGAGGACGAAAGGAAGAGAGGAAAGAAGGATGTTTACTATAGCCTTGACGACAAGATTGGTGCCTTCGAGGAACTACCAGGGTACATTGATGTAATGAAATTCAAGTGGGTGCGACAGGATATTTGGGATGTGTACGAACAGTTAAAAGCCAAAACAAATGTTGATGACGAAGAAGTCGAAGAGGACAAGGCGAGTGTTCAAATACAGCAATGGAAGAAGAGAACAATTCTTGCCATGCAAATTTTTAAGGGCATGGATTATTCTAATTCTGATATCGCTAAGGTGTTCAAGACCCACGCCGTATCGGTTGCCAGTTGGTTAAAGAACTTTAAAGAAGAAGAAGAAATGAAACGAATCAACGAGCCTGGCTCGGTCTAATTAACTATTTTTTTCAAAAAAATAACGTGGCCCACTCAAGCAATTGCCCTGCAACAAAATACTATCTTTTGTTGTTAGGTAGATGTGTGGGCGAACTTTGCAACAAAAGTGGGGTGTCATAGAGATTATATTACTCAAATTGGATTACTTTTTTGAGTCTTGGATGGTCAGAATAAGACAGTTGAGACAGTCTTACACAGTAAAAAAACAACCCTAGTATAGGGTTCTTTTATACTAGATTGAAAGCTTTCTAAAAGATAAAACGTACTTGGAGATATGATTAAGCCATAGTAGTTATGTAGAATCTCTTTTAAATGTATGCTATGGGTTTAAATTAACATCACCCTCAATCTGTAGGGACTTTGCCTTTTGGATAGGGGTATATGAATGGTTAATGGGACTAGATCTTTAGGTGGATTCACTCGAACAAGTGGTGCACAAGTAGTTGTTGATCCTTCAGGTCGAGCTTTTGCTGGATTAAACGTTAGTTTAAGAGGCCAGCTCTTTACGCCAGCACCTGGTGCGTTTGGTGGAAGAGCAGGACGCAGTGCAGCAATTCAACAACAAGCACAGGCACAAGCAACTGCATCACGGCGACAAGCTGATCTTGAAAGAGCAAGAATTCTTTTAACAAAAGCACAAGAAAAACTATTGAGACCAGAGGAAAGAGCAGAACTCGAAAGAATCACTGCTCCAAGCCTTACAAGAGCACAGCTTGCAAAACCCGGTGCAGCATTGAGTCGAGTACAACAACTTAGAGAAAGGGAAAGAAGACAATTACAAGCGTCAACTAATCAGGTTTTATCAGATCAAGAAAAGCTTGACATTCGACGAAGAGAACTTGAAGGAAGATTTAGAGTTCTTCAAAGGCTTTCCAACGCAGGAGCATTACTTCCTGGTGTTGCAACTGTTTTTAACAATCAAGCAGTAGCACTTAGAAAAGACCAGGAAAGCCTGATTAAAAAGAGTGAAACAACTCAAAAGAAGATTATTAAGTTTGAGAAAAAGGAAGAAAAAACAACTGGCATAGTGCCAAGGTCTTCAACTCAATTATTTCAAACAGGACTTGTTACCCAGCTTCAAAAAGAAAGAGCACTTAAAGAACAAATTCAAAGACCTGTTGGAATAATTGATGTTAGGGAAAGCATTTTAGAAACTGAGCAAATCGGAAGACAACTTGGCGCAAGATTTATTGGTCCAACACCCACAGCTTTTGGAGCCAGAACAGGAGCAATAGCAGGAAGAGTCCTTGGAACAGTTGAAGGGGTTACAAGACTAGCAGTTGATCGACCATTATTTTTAGCTGAAAGATTTATTGGAAGACCTTTAAGTTTCGAACTTGGAGGCACAATTGGAAGAGACATTTTAATTGCAAGAAGAATACCTATTTTACGAGAATTAACTGGCGCAGGCAAAGCAAAGGAAGTAAGGCGTGGGGTTGCACAGTTTGGAAGACCTTCTTTAAGAGAATTCGGAGAAAGCCTTGCATTTTTTCTTGGACCTGAAGCAGTAGTGGGGGGATTGCGTGCTGCTGGAAGAGCAAGAATTCCATTGCAAACTGGACTAGCAAGGTTTATTGGTCCAAGAGCTAGACCAACCTTAAAGTTTGAAGCACCACTTCCACGTCCTCCAAGCCAAGCAGAAATAGAGGTTAGTAGAATTTTAAGAAGGCGACCAAAGACAATTACTCAAATCAGAGAACAGTTTGCAGCGGTTCAAAAAAAGGCTTCCCAAGAAGAACTTACAAGGTTAATCGGTAAAGGAATAAAAGGACCTGGAAGACCACCTAGAAAATTAGTAATAAAGCCAGGGAGACCAACAACAACAGGTGAAATCTTTGGAAAAATAGATTTACCCAAACCAAAAGTAATAATTCCGAGAAAATCAGTTGAAGCAATCAGATTTTTTACACCAGTAAAAAAACCAAAGGTTACTATAAAGTTCAAGAAAAAGGGGGTTAAAGAAGAAATAACACTAAGATTTCCAAAACTAGGGGAAAAAGGAGAATTTCGTGGTTTTCAAGGAGTTGCTGAACGACTAAAGCAATTACAAAAAAAAAGAAGAAGAAAACCAATATTTGAAGAAGTAGAAGAAGAATTTTTATTTAGAGAAGGATTTGATGTTCCAAAACTAAAGTTTGTAGAACCAATTAAAATTCCACGTCCAACTCTAAAAAGGTTTAGGGTTGTGCAATTCAGAGATGTTTTAAAACAATTCCAAGAGCCAAAAATTGCTTTTAAAACAAAAGATTTGTTTGGAGTTCGTAGTGCTACATTGACTTTTACAACAGCAGGAGCACGTGAAGCAGAAGAATTGGCAACAAGAACTCTTACAAGACAGCGCACTAGTGAATTGACCCAAGAGTTTCAACGTGCAAGGCAACGAGACTTTACAAGAGAAACTGATAGACTACTAGGACGAACTTTATCACAACCTCGTACAAGACAAAGACAGCGAACAAGAGAATTGGAAAGAACAAGACTTCGCTTGAGAACAATAGGCTTAACTCTAACACAACCATTGGACATTACAACTCCAAGAATAAGAACTAGACCACGACCACCAAAAACTCCAAGAACCCCGTTTGTTCCAATTGGCTTTCCTGAGATCCCAGTTCCAGAAGAAATTTTTCCAGGACCAACAAAAGTTCAAGGGTTTTTTGCAATGGTAAAAGCAAGACCATTCAAAAAAAGAAAGTTTGTAAAGGTTTCAAAAGCTTTGAGTATGGAGGCAGCACTGCAACGAGGGTTAAGAGTTGCAGACGTTACAATTGCACAATCAGTTAGACTGGTTAAATCAAAAAAGAAAGTTAAAAGAACTTTCCCAAGTGCTGACCGACGTTTCAAGTTTCGAAAGAAACGAAACGTTTTTATTGAAAGACGACGTTTTGCTATTGACACTATAACAGAAAAACAAGATTTGAGTGTGGCAAAGTTTTTATCACAGGAAAAGAAAAGGGGTTTAAGTTTTTTTGGCGTTCAACCAAGGAAAAGCAAAAGGAGGAAATCTAAATGATTGATGGATGTAATTGCGGAGGAGGACATTAAGATGGGACTTTTAAAAAAAATGAAAATAAAGTTTCATGGATTCATTCCAGTTGGACTACTTCCACCAAAAAACATTTTGGAAGTATTTAAAAAAAACAAGTAGGAGGTAGAAAACAATGAGTTTAATTGAATTAGTGAAAAAAGCTGGCGAGAAAGGAATCATGTTGCCAACAGGAAAAATTGAATCAGTTTTTCCAAAGAAAAGCACTGAAGTAACAAGAAAGTTCCTTAATACAAAGGCAAAGATTTAAGTCAGGTGAGAAAATGGTTTTAGAAGACGAGTTTGTATTGTTCAAAAGAACAGGAAAACAATCAGGCGCATTGTTTTCAGGTAGACGAAACCTGAAGCTTAGAAGAGTAGTGACTAGGCCTCTTGGTTTTTTATTAAAACCAATTGCAGGGGAATTCAAAAGAAGAGCAAGGAAAAGAATTAAAGCAAAAGCTAAAGGTATTTTTGGAGGGCCTCGCTTTATGAAAGTTTCAGTCAGAGAAGCATTAGAGTTTGACAGGCCAAAATAATGGAGGGTAGTAAATTATGGGTTTGGATAGAAAAGGAACACAGTTTAGAATTAGAGTAAGAGAACCTTCAATGTTCTCCAAGCTTCGAACACTGGACATTGGAATGAAGGGTGGCTTGAAACTAATTGTTGGAAGACTCAAAGGAAAGACAACCACCATCACTCAGAGCATTAGGCTTTCAACTAGGGACTTTAAAAGAGTCAAAGGAAAACTAATCCCAAAAACCACTCGTGGAATGAGAGAAGCAAGAAGCTTAAAGACAAAACGAAGCGGTCCAATGGGAAGAGCAGTAAAGAGGTATTTGTAAATGGGTTTACTTGTAGGCATAATTCTTTTAGGTGCAACAGTCAGAGTTGCAAGAAAGCTATCAAAGACCATTTCAAAAAAAGGATTTGCAAAGGACCCGCAAGGAAACATTCAAGAGTTTTTAATTGGAAGGAGGATTTAAAATGGTTCACAACACGCAAGGAATTATTGCGCCTGTTCTTGGAACAATTGTAGCTGTCAAAGTTATTGATGTTCTGGGTCAGACAATTAAAGCAACAAGTCCTAGGAAAAGAAAAAAAAAGAAGAGGAGGACACGAACAAGATGACTAAAGTAAGAATGATGAAAACAGGAAGAACTTTTAGAGTAAAACAAAAAAGATTCAAAAGACCAAGGGTATTGTAGGAGGTACTAAAATGGTAACAAAAATTCCAAAGATATTAGAATTCACAGACTTAAAAACAGGAAAGAAGTTTAGAACTTCAAAGTTCACAGTAAAAATGGGAAAGAAGGGAAGAAGGTTCGCAATTGCAATGTCACCAAGTAACAGAAGAGTTGCAAGATTCTTACCAAAGTAGTTCACTTATAATTTTATATGGAGAGTAAGAGGGGGTGAAAGGAAGATGGCACGTTTAAGAAGAAGAATAGCTAAAAGAAGGAAAACAGTTAAAAGAAGAGTTAAAAAAAGGAGAGCAACAGTTAAAAGAAGAATCAAAAGAAGAAGTAGATAAAATTAAAATTAAATGGGGAAGTGGAGAAAAAAGCATTTAGTAATAGGATAAAGAAATATTTAAACATTTCGTTGGAGGCGAAACAAAGAATGAATAACATGAAACAAATGTTAAAAGAGCAACGAGGCCAGGGAGGCGTAGTAAACTTATTCCTTGCCTTGACAATTTGGGCTGCATTAACAATCGCATGGGTAAACATTTCCGCAGAACTAATAAATAACATTGTCGCTCCTTCACTTGATTTACTACAGTTCGGTAGTAGTGGAATTCTAATAATGAACATTGGGGCAAATCTTTTGTGGTACATAATACCTATCGTAATAATAGCAGCAGCATTCAGAGGACAACAGATACAGGCTTAAGGGGAGGCGGAAAACAATTGAAAACAATTCTTTTACGCTTCCTTTTAGTTACTGCAATAGTCTTTCTTAGCGTAAGCGTTAGTGCTGTGTCTCTAAATTCTAATGGAGAAGTTCATACCATCACTCAAGGAAACTTACAGTTTCAAACTGATGGCAGTGGCTTGGTAAAATTATACAAGAATGGAAGTGCGAATGAAAACTATCTTGGAGCAATGGGTTTTACTTTAAAGGGAACCGTTAATGCTCAGGAGAAGTTTTTGAATTCCTGGTCTACGAGTTGGACTTGGGAAGTCTTATCAAATACTGATTCGAATATTACTGTTCTTGGTTCTACCACCTGGCAGGGATTGGATTGGAAACAGAGATGGTTTTTTTCTGACACGGAACAAAAGTTCACAAACTATTTAACAAACAATACTGGGTTTGATATCACAAACACCAGTTTCTATTATGTGTTTAGAATTGACGAAACAAATGTGTCTTGTTTGCATTACGTTGACAATCAAGGAAAAGGAAATGAGTATTGCTTTGAAGAGGACATTACAAAGACACAGAATTTAAATCAGTTCTTGAAGAGAATTAATTTTAAAGAAACAATGTTTAACTTTCAGGACTTAATTGATTCTGGTTTTGAGTTTAATTATTTGTTCGCAGGAGAACTAGCAAATGTTAAACCAACTCTTGCAGGGAAAGGATTTATAATTGGAGTAACAAAGAACGGTGGGTTGTTTCCAAACGGTGCAAGCATCGAACTTGATCCGAGTGTAATTGATACAAGCGATTTGAGTTTAACAAATTATGGAAACACGATTGTTCGAGATAGTTCTGGGAATATTTTCACAGTTCAAGAAGTCGTGGTTAATTCTTTTACTGATATTTTTGTTTCAAAGTCAACTGATGACGGAGTTAGTTTTACTTCTTTTAATTTAACAAATAGTCCTGATGTAAACGAAATGCTACCGCACATTGATATTAATTCGACTGACGGATTAATGATTGAGTTTGATTGGGTTGATGGAAACAGGAATATTTATGTTACAACTTGTTCTCTTGGAGGATGTGATTCTAATACTCAATTCTTAGATAAGTTTAATGTTTCAGCTTGTGGAGACTCTTCATGTGCTAATGGAAACATTTACCACGACCAGAACGGAACCAGTCATGTTTCATATGCAAAAGCAGAAGATACTTTGCATTACCGTTCCAACACTGGTTTCGTAGGATCTACTTGGAGTGCAGAAGAAGATGTTGGAAGTGTTGGAGCAGGAGCAGTAACTGGAAGAGACGGAACAGGGGTACTGGTTGCAAACAACGGATCCGATATTAAGATTGTTTACACTAATGCAAACGGAGCACAGGCAAACATTGGATTCTTTAACGGAACTCTTTGGTCTCCGACTGTTTTAGAACTTGTATCAACTGGAGTACAAGAACCACTTGAAGGTTTTGCTGGATACGATGGAAACTTTTACTTAACCTACAGTAAAGATGTTAGCGGGACTGATGCTTCAAATCAAATTCATTTCAGGCAATGTTCTGACGACTGTAACATTTTAGGAAACTGGTCAACGGATCTTAACGTGACAAGCGGAGGGCTAAACCTATCACGAGTTTCTTTGTTTCAGTCAGCAGATTTAAACGTTAATATTATTGCTTCTTCATTGGTGAGTGCTAATGACGCAAACCTATTTCACTTTGTTAGAACACCAGACAATATTTTTGTTACTTCAAGCCTTGCAGACGGAAACCTTTTGTTCTCTGATGCAAACAGAACTTACAATCCACTTGTTAGAAACAGAGGATATGATGGAAGCGTACTTGGATTTCCACTTCTTCCCATATTTGGAAACATTGAAATGGATTATGTTTTTTTAACAAGTAGCAATTCTCAGGGGGATCCAAGTACTCTAGTGTTTGACACTAATAGTTATGTACTTGGAAATGGGATTACAACATCTTTTACTACAAAACCAGTTAGTCCAATTGCACTTGATCCAGAGTTAGGAATAACAAACATTCAAACAGATGGAAATTCCACGACTTCATTTTTTGGCCCAATTGTCGATATAAATTATCTTTGGCAAGTAGACGGTGAGGAAATAACAACAGATCAAAACATGGTTATAGATTTAAACGGAACAGAGCGTGACATAAATTTTTCGCTTATAACTCAGGGAAATGATGGAATAGAAACTTTTACTTCTCAACAAGACCAGAACATTTTGCTAAGAACAAATGCACAAGACATTGATATCAACTTTGTTTTCAATGCAGAACCAACTCTGTTGGATGTGAACTATGGAGTAACAGCGGATGGAACTACGACTTCAATAAACTATGCGGTCTGGGGTTTTCCGAATGACAATAACCTAAGTGGGCTTGTAGTAAATCAACAGTACAGGGTTGGAGACAATAGGGCAGTTTGTGTTGTGGTTAATACTACTGGCGATGTAAACAAACTTCATTGTGAGGATTTTTTCAGTACTCATATCACGGTAAAGGTTCCAAAGGATATCACAGACCTTTCGTTAATTACTCCGTTTGATGCTTCTATTGATAGTGTTCCTGCCCAATCCTTTTCCGGGCTTACAGTTGACGGGAACTTTTGGTTCTTTTATCAGACGGTTCCAGATTCAAATACTCATAACTTAATAGTTGATGCAAACGTTTCATTCTTTCTTTCGACTTACTTTATTGGATTGAATGCTTTTGATTTGAACCAAACCATTCAGCCTTACATGGTTCCGGCAACAGAAGGAATTAACGTAATCCTAACAGCAAAGGATTCCTTAACTAATAGCACAGTGCAAGGAGTTGTGATTGCTTTTAATAGAATAGTTTCAACTGACGGAAGCGTGCTTACAATTTCTGGAGTCACTGATGACTTGGGAAGAATCAGCCTGCCGTTTATTGCTGGAATAGATCACAACTTTACTTTGCAGTTTCCTTTTGGAACAATTCTTAGAACGGGAAGTTACATTCCACAAACGATTGACGCAACTGACGGGGTTGGAATTTCGATTGCTTCAACTTCTTTGTTTGACGTAAACGCAATTGGAGTAACAGACATTAACTTTTTGCAATCACAAGCCAGACCCAACAGCCCAATAGATATTAATGTTATAGTTGAATCAAGCACAAGAGCAATTGCAGCAATAACTGTAAGGATTGACCACAACGGAGTGTTCTTGGATTCAAACAGCGTGGGAATTGTTCCGTTGCCCTATGACTTTAACTTTTCAATCGAAGTAGGAGGACTGAGTGTTTTAATTCCTGTAATAGTAACTGTTGATATTAATTACGTTGACGGTGGAACGTTTCAAACAACAAAGGCAGTCACTATTGTCACAGCAGCATTTAATTTGTTTGATAGCTTTACAAGTGCACAGGCAAGGGACTTAGGAGAACTAGGAGGAACAATGTTCTTGTCAGCAATCCTAATAGCAATACTTCTAGGAATAGTTCACTTTAGCTTTCCGGCTGTAGATAATACTTTCACATTTGTTTTCGCAGCAACAATACTATTGTTTTTAAGTTTCGTTGGATGGGTCGACGGGGTTACATGGGTGATCGCCACAATTGGGGCTGGCACCATTTACTTCATGCGGAGGGTTGACAAATGATTAGAATGGGATTATTCTTAACAGTAATCATGGTTACAATTAATGCTGGCCTGTTCTTGTTCGGAGACTTAAACGACCAAGCAGCTTTTGCAAACCTTTCCAATGCATTAAACCAAGCAACAGAAGTAGGAGCAGGAACAGACATCTCAAGCTTTTCATCCGACAGTGCTTTGGGAGCAGCAAACGATCTTGAAGCATTCCTGGGATACATTGATGCCCTGAAAAATATAGCGATTGCGTTGGTTCAGATAGCAGGATTCCTGCTTACTGGTAGCATTCAAATCATTGCATTACTTGATCCAGCTATGACCTGGGCTTTAGTAATACTTGCACCAATCGCAGTGTTCCAAATCTTTTACATAACTTTCTTAATCATTACAATAGCATCAGCATTGCTTGGATCGTTAAGAGGTTTACTTGGAGGTTAATGAAATGGCGACATCTTTAGCACAAGTGTTTTGGGAATCAGCAATGACTTCGTTTGGTTCGAACATTTTATTGTTCGGGTTTATCATAATGTTTTTAGCAATATTGTTTGTTATTACAAAACAAAGCCTGTCTTCAAGTTTGTTACTTGGAGTTGTTGCTTTGGACGGGATAAGGATAGTTGCCAACGAGCCATTCATTGATTTGCTATTACTCTTAATTAAAATCTTAGTACTAGGAGTTATTGGTTATGGAATTGCTACCGCAGTTTTCAAGAAGTAAAAGGAACCTGACAAAAAACGAAATGAGATCAGAACTTGGTTTTGTTTTCTCAGGGATTCTTCAGGATAATAAAAAGAAGAGGAAAAGAAAGCTAGTCACGTTAGAGTTTAATATTTTAAGTCGACTAGACGACAAGCCTCTTGTTAGAGTGCGAACCAAAAAAATATTTAATGGGTTTCGTGCTTTCTTAGATGAATTCGAAAAGTGAATTAATTGAACAAAAAACATTTGCTCGTGTTTGGATTGCTTAGCTTAATGCCTTTCGTAGCTTACCTTTTCTTTCCAACGTTCTTGGGAGCTGATTCTTTTTACTTTTATGTTTTTAGTTGTGGGCAAGCAAACATTCCCGTAATCGATATTCCTATTTTGTCAAGGCTTGTGTTTGAATTAATGCCGTGCAATATGTTTGCATTCAAGTTCTTGTTTTTCATAGCAATATTTGTTTCTACGATAATCGTCGGAAAAATGGGAGAACTGTTTGACAAAGAACATGGGTGGCTCGCAGGAGTGTTTGTGTTCCTTTCAATTGCATGGGTACACACCTTTGTTCAAATCGAGGATGACATTCTGGCAATGCCTTTTCTATTAATAGCAAACTATTGGTTTTTAAAAGCAGGGATAGATAAGAGCAACGGACATGAGATCGCTGCCGTTGCTCTCGTCGTGATAACGGGGGCTTTGCTTTGGAAAGGGGCATTGCTCTATTTGGTTGTGTATACTTTTTTCTCCACTTTGAGTATCATAGTACTATACGCTTCTCTTTTTTATATTGGTTTTGGTGCAATCAAAGGACTGCTTGGAAACGATTTGGTGCAAGAAAACCTGAACGGTTTTCTTTTGTCGTTACTTGGAGCAAGAACTCTGGGCTTCGGTCACGGCTTTGGCTTGCTTGGAATGTACCTTTTGACTAAGCGAGTGTGGCTTGTTGTGCCCTTCTTCGTTGCCATGCTAATAAATGCTAAGTGGGCGGTACACGTATCTCCGTTTTTGGGTCTTGGATTGATGTTTTTATTAGTCGACCTTAACAATTTACGAATTCAAAAGGGAATCGTATTCAAGGAAGCTTGGGCTAACAAGCATTTCTTAAACATCTTTGTTGTCATGGTTTTGTTTTCTACTATGGCATTGTCGGTTGGGTTGTTGTTTCAGCACCCAAACCAAGTTCAAATAGAAGCATCGCAGTTCGTAGTTGACCAAGCACAGGGAAAAAGGATTGACAACGATTGGAGTTACGGTTATTACTTAATGTTCTTGGGTGGAAGAACAGAAACCTTTGGGGGCGGTTGGCCTCGTTACACTGAGAGCTGCAACGATTCTTACTTGCTAACAGAAAACCCAGCACCCTACGAGGGTTGCTCGTTGTTAAAGGAATGGAAGCAATCAGGGTTCTACCAGAACGATATTAAAGTGTACGAATGTTTTACTTGCAGAGGACAGGACGACGTAGGAGGTAAATGAAAATTGAAGACAACAGAATTGGAAGCAGCAATTAATACTTTGAACATGCAAATCACGACTTTAAAAAACGAACTAGCATCAAACACTCAGGCACTTGGACACACTACTATTGCGCTAGAAGGAATTACAAAAGCATTAATCAATCTTGCATCTGAAACAGGGGCTTGGAGAAAAGACGATACCAAACACCACGAAGAAGAAGGAAGCCTTGACAAAGAAAAAGTAGAATTATTAAAACAAGTAAAAAAATTGTTTGAGAATAAACAAGATATAAAATATGAAACAACAATTTAAGTTTCCCCGAAGGGGGAGTATGCAAGGTTTGAAACCCTGCACTCCAAAATGTGAGGCATAAAAAAACAAGGACATTTTTTTATACAACAGGATAATATCGATACTCCTTTATATAATTTCCCTACGTCAAATGACTAATTTTTAATACGGAGAGTACGGAGAATACGGAAAGCTTATAAAGATCAACCGCCTTGTAATTGTAGGAGAAATTAAAATGAACATAGAAACAATAATTTTTAACTTAAGTCTTGGTCAATTCGGTTGGGGTCTTATTTTAATAGGACTAGTATTGGCATTATTCTTTACTTTAATAATGTTTTCCTGGTATCTATATAAATTTTTGAAGGAAGAGAAGAAATGAATCCCACGACAATTTTGTCATTTTTCCTATGGGTGATTTAAGTAGAGTATTTTTTTTTAAAAATAACATTATATCTTGTAGGGGTTTTTTTGATTATGGTTTGTGGATTGATTGCTTGGACGGGATTATTTAAACTATTATTAATTTTTGGAGTTGATTAAAAAATGGTTTCAAAAGACACAGGAACAAAAGACGTTGCACTAACAATCGAATTCAAAAAGTTCTTAAAGAAAAAACAAAGGTGGAACGAACCCGCACTCGAAGACACGCTCCGAAGGCTCACAAAATTCAAACCAAGAAAGGAGAGGAAGTGAATGGAAGACCCCTTAGTAGGAATAATTAGTTTTTTGATGGGATTCTTTTTATTTTTAATTATGTTTCTTTTTTTTGGATTAGGTGTAGAACCGGCTGCTGAATTTGTTTGTGAATCACACGGACTAGAACTAATAGATTATGAAATTGAAGGTAAAAGTTTTTCCAAAGTCGAGTGCGGTAACAAAAAACCAGAACTACAATACGAGGACTACAAGGTGTTTACTAAATGACTTTTATCGATTACGCCCCTTTGATTCTAGTAATATTAGTTATTGGCTTATTTGCACTTATTATATTTGACCAAATAGAAGAAAAACAAAAACTCGAAGACTTTTGTGAAGAAAACGGATTTCAAAAAAATATTAGTAAACGCTCTGGTATTAATGCTTCAAGAGACTATTGTATTGATTTCAACGGAAAACTAATTGAAGTAATTTGCGATACCGGTAATTGTTATTTTTTAGAGGAGGGTTACTAAATGATTCCTGAATGGATAACCCTTTATTGCATTAAGTGCTTTGAAGGAAAAGACTTTCTAATAGTAGCTGCTCCATCCAAATACATTTGCGAGGACTGCACAAAAGCCTATGCACAAATAGAACAACAATCACAAGAGGAGGTGTGAGTTATGGATGTTTATAGAGTACGAAATTGGTTTGGTCAAAAGACTGCTGCAAGAATGATGAAGGAATGCAACCAACCAAAAGCCCAAAACACTTTGGAAAGATTAATACAATAACATGTCAAGATAGGCGATAAGGCTAATTCGATATTCTAAGCTAGTTTCGAACTTGTTGCCCTTGAAAACATGAACAAAGAGGCGATAGAATTATGGATGAATACCGTGCCAATAAGCGAAATGTGGAAAGGCTTGATAAAAGAAGTGAACAAAGAAAAGAAATAAAAAACACGTTCACCTGCAAGTTCTGCAAGTCAAGATACGTTCATGGTGATTTGGTTTGTGGCCTCTGCTACTACAAACACCTACGAGGAAAAAATGTAGAAATTTGGAAGCTAAGAGAACAGGTTGCCAAGCTAAAAATAAAACTGAGGAACAAAAAATGACATTAGAAAAAAGTTTTATATTAGCTATGTTATTAATTGGATTGATTGGAACTTTCACCTCGTTTCTTTTGAGTAATGGAAGCTTGCTTGCTCTGGGGGCAGTACTGTCTGGTGGGCTCTTAATGGCGGGATTGCTTGGAATTAGACAAAATAAATATTTAACGGAGAATCTCAAATGACTTTACACTTGTTTCCTGTAATGATGCGTGAACTTGGTTTCACCCACAATTACAAAACTAATAGTAAAGGTGTTGGGATACACGGCTGGCTTTGTGCAGCACTCGGAGGCAAGGCGCAAAGTCAGACATTCAAAAAAGTGATTTGAAATGATTGGCGGATGCTGTGACTTTGACTTAACCGAAAAAGAATGGTTAAAAATAGTTAGGAAAACAAAAAAACTAAAGTAAAACAACCGTTAGATTTAAATATAACAACGCCCTTGTTATTACAACCTAATTTTTATGGAGGGATCAAATGGATAAAGACAAAATCAAATTCAAAGCAAACATCTGGCAATCAGGCGGAAGCAAAGTATTCGCAATACCGCAAGAACTATTAGACTTTATTGATGCAGACATTGGAAACGAAATCACGTTGATTGGTGATAAAGGAACTAAAGGAAAGTTTGTGGCATTCTGGAAAACAAAAGGGAGGTGAGAAAAATCTCTATACAATATAAAGAATATTTAAAAGGCAAAGAATGGAAAATTTTAAGAAGAAAAGCATATCTAAGAGCAAACCACAAATGCGAGTTTTGCAACAAGCCAGCAGCACACGTTCATCACATTAAGTATCCTAAAAATCTCAAAGATGACAAACTGGAAAACTTAGTAGTTGTGTGTGAAAAATGCCATTCCTTGAATCATGGGATAAGAAAAAAGTTAAACATTTACCTTGCAGGAAAATTGGAGGGGCAAGGAGGAATTAAATGGAAAGCAATTAAAAAAATAGAACACTTTGCAAATTTTTATTCTTCAGATAGAGACAATTCAAGAAGCGGTAATTGGGATGACCATTGTATTTCTTTTGATGAAGACAATATGCGAGAGTCGGTTAGAGAAGATGTATGTAATCAAGTATATAGAACAGATTTATTAGTTGCTATTCTTGACAAAGAACTTAGCTGTGGTTCTATTGCTGAAATAGCTTGGTTTGCAGCACACAGAATACCTTGCTTTGTGTATATATTAATAAAAACAAAAGGAGAAAAAGGGTATCCAACTGGGGAAAATGAAGTTATATATAAGGAATATGAAAACAAAAAGGGGAAAACACAATGGGGAAAACTCCATGATGCTTATTGGTTAGTAAGCCATTTCCCAAATGTAGCAACTCGTACTGTTGAAAATAAAAAAGAACTTGTAGAATCCTTACTAGAACTTATTTCAAAAATATCAAACGAAAAAAGGGGCGAAGTGTCAAAAAATGAGTAAAATAATTTTAACACCTGAAAGTATTCACTATGCAAAAGAAGTTGATTATAATGGAAATTTTGTAAAATGGGTTTCTGCTCCAAATCCAGAAGGAGCAAGAAAACAATCAACCAAACATAGTAAAGAACAAATAGTAAACTTTCACAATTTTAAAAAAAAGTTTTGTTTCTTTTGTGGAAGAACACAAAAAAAATTAGGTTATAATGAAGCCTTAACAATAGACCACATTGATCCAATGAGAGAATCTAAAAGAGATGACTTAAAAAATCTCCAGATACTTTGCAGTGCATGTCACAAACTAAGACACTGGGCAGAACTATACACAAATAGACATTTAGAAAAGTTTTGGGGCATATCTAATGAATAAATCGCAAACCATTTTAGAAATACAAAAAATATTAAACTCCCCAAAAGAACTCCCATACACACTCAACCAAAAAGAATTCCAATATATGTCATCAATATTAAAAAATCACCCCTACTATGAAAAGAAAAGAAAAGTAGGAATAAAAAACTTATTTATTAAAAAAACAATTTTCAATAACAATGGTTTTTTTATAGAAAGGATAGACGGAACAACAACTGATTTTAGTTTTCATCAATGTTTGAATAAGGAAAACAGAATCCAAAAAGTAAGATCAATGTTTCGCACAGCAATTAAAGAACAGATATGGAATTTTAGAGATAAAGAATTTTCTAACAGCTCAACAATTATTTGTCCAATACTTTCCATTCCTGTAGCTAAATCAAATTGTCATGTTGACCATTTTAACCCAATGTTTTATGAACTTCTAAATGGATTCATAAAGCAAAATAGTTTGAATCTAAATGACATAAAGATTGGTGGAGAAAACCAAGATAACATAATGCAATATTATTTCTTGGACAAAAATCTAGAAGCAAATTGGCAGAAGTTTCATTTAGAAAATGCAAAGTTAAGAGTTACTTCTATAAGAGGAAACTTAACTAGAAAAAAAACAAACAACAAGGTGAGTTTGTGAAACTTGTCGATCAGATTAAAGAGAAACTTTCTTTCAAAGAAGTAGTTGAGTATTATAATGAAGAACAAAATGAAACGCTAAGATATTTGAGAACCAATTGCCCCAAGCACAACAAGTTTGACTTGATACATTATTTTGACACGAAAAAAACATGGTGCTACGGTTGCAGTTGGACAGGGGACATTTTTAATTACATAATGGAAAAAGACAACTGTGACTTTCCAACCGCAGTACAAAAGGCCTGTGAGATTGCAAAGATGGAATACAAACCAGACAATCTAACTCCTGAACAAATAGAGCAATGGAAAAAAGAAAAAGAGAAAAGAGAAACGGCTTATGGCTTATTCAGGATTAAAATAGAAGAGTACCATAAGAACCTTTTTAATTATCCAGACCTTGTGACCTATTGTAAATCAAGGGGACTAACAGAAGAAACAATAAGCAAACTGCAAATAGGTTTTATACAAAGTGAAACAGAAGAAAATCTATTAGACATTGGATTAGTGGGAAAATCAAAAGAAGGTAATCTATTTTGTCCTTACAAAAACAGATTAGTTCTTCCATATTTTAATTTAAACAAAGAACCAATCTACGCAATATTCAGGGAAACAAATTACACTTACAAACCAAAAGAAAATAAAATAGATAGTCGATTCAAAAAGCTTTATGCTTCAAGCCAAATAAAACACACTTTGTTTTATTACCCACAACCACAAACAACAAAAGATACAATAATAATTACTGAAGGAATCTTTGATGCTTACAGTGTAATTCAAGCAGGACATGATACTGTTTCATTTATAACAGTGCAGCCAAAAGAATCAGACTTACCAGAACTCTTTCCACTTATTAAAGATTACAAAAAGATCATTGTAGTATTTGACAATGAAAAATCAGAAAGCGGACAGAGAGGAACGCAAAAGATCGTGGAAACATTAGTCAAAGAAGGTTACACAAACACTTTTGTTTACACTATTCCAAGACCAAAAGGAATCGAAAAAATAGATCTAAATGATTTACTAAAAGGTTTAACTGTTGAAAAACAAAAAGAAAAAGTACAACAAATAGTTTCTGAAGCAACAGAAGCAATAAAACATTTAACTAAAAATTTAGATTTTAAAACTGCAACAACAAGAACCATTTCATATAGTTATATTGTGGAAGTTTTGAAACCTATTTTTGAAAAAGACATAATGTTTTTTTGGGAGTTAATAAAAGATATTGCAAATTACACAAAACAAAAACCAACTGAACTAAAAACTGTGATAAAACAAAAAATAAAGATTCTAAACTTAGAAAAAAAACAAGAGGACAAAGAAGAAGAGAAATTTAAAATTGAAGAAGGCTTAGGATATTTTAGTGATTACTTAGAACTCGCAGACAAATTTATTAAGACCCAACCACTGTTTTACACTTCTCAGAAAATATGGTGGCTTTGGAACTTTCAGATTAAAGCATGGGAAATGGTTGACGAAATTGATTTACTAAATCAAGTTGAAAAGTACACTGAAGGAATGAGGGTCTTTGAATCAAAAACAAAAACAGAAGTAATAAATGCACTAAAGATGAGAGGAAGAATTAATATACCTACTGATGCAAAAAAGACATGGATTCAATTTAAGGATACAATTTATGATATCAAGACCGATGAAAAGTTCCCTGCAACTCCAGACTACTTTGTAACCAATCCAATCCCATGGGAAATTGGAACAAATGAAGAAACACCAGAGATCGACAAACTTTTTAATGAATGGGTTGAAAAGAAATACATTGAAACTCTTTACGAAATAATTGCATACTGCACTCTAGCACACTACCCATTACACAGAGTATTTTGTTTAAATGGAGAAGGAAGAAACGGAAAGGGATCTTATCTAAATATTTTATCAAAATTCATTGGAAAAGAAAACATTACCTCAACAGACTTTGACACTTTAACAACAAGACCGTTTGAAGCAGCAAAACTCTACAGAAATCTTGTTTGTATGATGGGGGAAATAAATTCAAGTATCTTTAAAAAAACCAGTTTGTTCAAAAAACTTACCGGATCAGACATGATTGGTTTTGAATTCAAAGGAAAAGACGGTTTTGATGACTTTAACTACGCTAAACTAATAATTGCCACAAACAAATTGCCGGAGAGTACTGATAAGACAGTTGGGTTTTATTCAAGGTGGTTGATAATTGATTTTAAAAATACTTTTGAAGAGAACCCAATCCTGTTGGAAAGAATTCCTGAAGAAGAATACAAAAACCTTGCCAAGAAATCAATCAGGATTCTAAAAGAACTAATGGAACGGGCAAAATTCACAGAAGAAGGATCATTAGAAGAAAGAGCTAAGAGATACGAAGAAAGATCTTCCCCTATCAAAGATTTCTTAAAGACACAGTGTTATGAGAACTCTGATGTTGAAACCCCCTTCTGGGAGATTTACGAAGAGTATACTGCTTATTTAGAAGAGCGGGGTTTTAGAAAGGCCTCAAAGAGAGAACTATCCTTATTATTAAAAGGAAAGGGATTTGAGAGTAAAAGAATTCATTTTGACAAAGCAGACGGGTCAAAGGGCACTATGGTTGCTGTAATAGGTTTAGGACTGGAAAGCAGACAGGAAAAAGACGATGCTGAGATAGAAAAGAAACGGGAATTTGGTGCTTTAAATTATTAATTGTTTAATTTAGGATACTGATGATACTGATGATACTCTTATTTCAAGTCAGAGTCTCCTATAGGAAATGAAGTGAAAAAAGGTTATCTTGAGTATCATGAGTATCCGACCTAAACATTTATAATAACTTGGTTGGTTGGTTACTGTATGAAGAACATTAATATTTATTTGGAAGATATTGAACACGAAAAATTAACTAAACTGAAAGGAAACAAAACTTGGAAACAGGTTTTGTTTGATGGTGTGAAAGAATGACCCCTGTTGGCGCATATAGTTTGGAAGAGATAAGAAAGCATATTAGAAATGCTTGTGAATGGAATGAGCCCAGATCTAGGACAAGCGAAGCTCTAATCGCCATTGCTAAATTAAAATACAATAAAGAATTATAACACTTGCAAATTTTGTAAGACCATAAACCTTAGGAGGTATTGAATATGGAATTAGAAGTTAAACCAACAATTAGCATAGATGACGGTGCTCATACGGGTGTCGTTGAAAAAGTAGAGTTTAGAACTGATCCTTATAGTTACACTGATGTAATTGTGAAAGTGGATGAAAAGGACTTTAGTTTGAAATGGGGTGCTCCCACTTATTTGAGTGAGGGTTCAAAACTATTCAGGGCTTTGCTTTTGTTTAAACCTGATTTGAAGGTTGGTGACAAGGTTGATCCTGAGACTGTTTTTAAGGGACAGAAGGTTTCTTTCATGACTTTAACTGAAAAGAAGGGCGACAAGGAGTATGCTCGGATTGTTGATGGGTCTTTGAAACCTGTTGATGGTGTGGAGGTTTCAAAGCAGGTTCACTAGGTGAACTTGTTTTCCTTTTTTTTAGGTGTCATTATGAGTTATTATTCTAATTGTTCTAGGGACATGCCTTTTTCTATTACTTGTCCATTGAATGCAATGACAACGTGTGCTGATTGTCACGATGCTTTGTGTCCAAGGAAGAATAACATTCCTGTTATTGATTTGGGTAAGCGTTCCTTGTACCATAAGGGCAGGAAGTTTGATTTGAAGGACGTGCTTGCATGACTTGGAAATGCAAAATTTGTGGCGCAGAGAACAACTTGCTTTTTTCTGTTTGTCAGAATTGCGATAACTTCAAGGAGAAAGATTAAGTATGGATTGGTGGCAAGCATTACCGGCAGTCGTTTTTGGGATGCATTTAGAACTTTTTATCATTTCAGTTTTTGATGAAGATCTAGGCGGGATCTTAATTGCAGTGATTTTTATGATTGTAGCGGGTTTTGTATGGTATTACGAATCCAGAGAAAAACAGGAGACGGTTTGATGGATGGAATTCAGCGTTGTAAGAATTGTGATGATTACATTATGGAATTCAATGGCGTGTTGAATCATTACACGGATTATCAAAGAGAACAACTTAGAATTAAATGCTGGAATTGTGACTGCGAAAAACCAGAGGAGAAAAAATAATGAAATTGCGTAGCGGGAAATGGAAAGGCGAAATGAAATGGAACTACAATTTGTTATAAAGCAATTTGAAATAATTGCTAGAAAGAATCATTTGGATTATGGTCAGTTAAAATATATTTTTACTAGTGTCAGAAAAAGGCTTGAGCTTGATCCTACAAAAAAACGTAGGAAGCCAATTGAATTATTGACTGCTCTTGAACTTGAACATTTAATTTCAAGTGCTTATGTTAGGAAACCTATTAAGGGTCTGATGGTTAGAACTCTTTTGCTTACAGGGGCTAGAGTAAACGAGTTTGTGAACTTGAAGGCAGCTGATTTTAATTTTGAAGAGTGTGAGGTTTTCATTAGAATTGCAAAGGGGGGTAAAAGTAGAACTGTCCCAATCCTAAAATCTTTGGCAAGAGAGTTGCAACAACACAGAGGAAAAAGAAAAGTTGGTTACTTGTTTGAAACACAGGACGCTAGACAATTTAGTGTTAGGAGAGTTCAGCAAATTATAAAAGAAGTTGCAAAGGCTGCTAAGATTCAGAAAAGAGTTTATCCCCATTTGCTTCGACACCAAGTTGCAACTTATTTAATTAACAATGGAATGCCAGAGAATCATTTGCAAAAGTTTTTAGGCCACGAAGAACCAAGCACTACACAACTTTATGCACAGCTTGCAATTGGACCCGTTAAGAAATCTTACAATGAAGCGTTTGAAGGAAGGGAAGAACAATGAATGATTTTTTGTTTATTTTTATATTAGCGGTTTTCTTTGTTCCGTTTAATTTTTTGTGGGCATCTTGGAATGTTCCGTTTGAACTAAGAGTAATAACAACAATGATAGGAATGGGTATTAGTTTTGGAACAAAAAAATATTTAGAATCAAAGCAGGAGAAAGAGAAAGAGCATGACTAGAAGAATAAAGGTAAGTGTTGATACTCTAATTCCTTTAGAGGACTTAATACCTCTTTTCGATTTAATGAAAAAAGAAGGTTGGAAAATTTTCTTAGTTAACAATGGAAATATTTTGTTTGAAAAAGAAGTCTTGGATGATTATTTAGAAGAAGGACTTGAAGAACAAAAGCAGGAGAAAAAGTAGTATGCCTAAAATGCGAGAGTATGATGCTTTGAAAGCTTGGTTGTTACTTGAACAGCACAAGAAATTAAAATGGTGGAAGGTTCAATTTAATATTCCTAAATCAAAAAGAACTAAATGGACTCAAACAAATATGGACAAAGTGTTTGGAAAGTTAAATCTTATTGATGACATTTTAAAGTTTTTAAAGAAGTTAGAAAAGCAGGAGAAAATGAAGGATGAATAAAAATCAAGGAATACTAGGTGCAATTGTTATTTTGGTTGTTTCAGTTTTGTTACATTTTTATTTTTTAGGACGGATTTCACAAATTAGTGGATTTGACTATGATGTTTTTACAGTTACTCCTTTGATTGTTCCATTGATAATTGGATTTTTTGTTTTGATTGTGATGTTAATAATGCCAGAAGAAAAGCAGGAGAAACGGTAGTCATGGATAAGAAAGGTAATCTAAGTAGGCGAGATGTTGCATCATTGAAAAAATACACTAATCATTTGAAAGCTATGAAGACAGACCTTAAAACAGAACAAGATGTTTTGGATGAATTTGAGTGGCTAACTGAAAATGGTTTTTGTTTTAAAGTCAAAGAAGGAGTTTATGACAAAACAAAAAAAGGAAAAGAACTAGACAAAATACTTGACTCATTGAAGCAGGAGAAACGGTAGGAATGGAAATTTTAAGTATGGAATCAGGGAGAAATCTTTGGGAAAAGAAAAATAAATTAATGCACGTTTACCAGATTCCTCATTGGGTATTTTTTCAAAAAACTGTATTGATTCTTTTTAATTCAATAAAAGAAAAAAAAGTATTTAATACAAAAGAAGATGAAGAAAAGTTGGAGATTTTAAGAAAACAATTGCAGGAGAATGTGAAGGACAAATGAAAGAGTGTTGTAAACAAGCATTTAGAGAAGGAAAACAAAAACAAATTGATGACTTGACTTATTCTGAAGGTAGTATGCAAGATGAATTAAGAAAAATTAAACAAGAAACAGCAAAACAGATTCTTGAAGAACTCATGGATGAAATCGAGGATGCTCAACAAGCATACAAAGAGAAAGTGTGGAGTGGTGAAGAAAGCTTATCCTCGTTGTGGTGTACTTACAAAATTAAATTAGACAAATTAAAGCAGGAGTTAGAGAAGTAATGGGTTGTAAAGAATGTGAAAAGTTGAAAAGAGAATTAGATTCTATTAAACTCAGGATGTATTCTTTAACACCACCAAAGAATTTCCAGTTTAGAAATAGGCTTACAAAGTCGCAGGAGAAACGGTAGTTATGGAAAATAAATGTAGCAAATGCGGAACTGGAAAGTTGCATATTCATATTAAACCAGTTAAAAGTATGTCAGAATATTTGAGAAGTTTAGGAAAATTTAAGGATGTTCCAATTACCGACGAGCAGGAGTTGGAGAAGTAAATGTTTAAAGTAAATAAAAAAACTAAAGACATTGATGTTTTTCCAGAGATTGGAAAAACGGACACAGTTGTTTTTGGGCTTACAATTTCTGAAAGAATTTCTGGAAGAATGAAACTAAATATTCACCATAAACAAAAGAAGGAGGCTACGAATAAATGACTGAAAAAATTTTTGTATGTTCTAGTTGTGACAAAAACACTAGAGATAATCCTATTGAAATGTGGGTTTATTGCCACAAACATTTTAAAGATTTTATTAAAAGAGAACAGCTTGAAACATCAGAACAGTTTGAGGAAAATGTTTGCAAGCCAACGAGAGTTTACTTGAAACATTTAATTAAAAGATTTCCAGAAACAGAAGAAAGAGTTAATTTAATACTTTCAAGAATGAAAGAAGAACAAGAAAAGCTTTCGTTAGAATTGCAGGAGATTGAGAAGTAAATGGTTGAAAGAAAAACGTTGAGTTCTTTTGAAGTTGAAAAGATTTTAGCAAAGCACTTTGGTTTTGATGAAGCAACTCTAATAAAAGAAAGACAAGATTGTGCTAAGGAATTTAAGTATAGTAATGTTATTGAATTTATTTTTAATTTTAGAAATGCAGATGAAAAAAGATTTTGTCCTTGGTGCGGAAAGTTGCAGGAGAAACGGTAGTATGGGTAAAAAATATAAACTTCTAAATCATTACTCGCATAAATTTGTTCCGATAGATGTAAGTTTTCCAACAGAAAAAGTTACTTCGGCTTGTATTTGTGGATTGGTTTTAAAAAGAAAAATAAAGGAAGTGTGATTTTGTTGAGAAAAAGCAAACTTTTAATTCGGTTTGAGTGTGAGTTTCCAAAGGGAAATTATGAAAGCTTAACAAAAAAGCAATTAATTTTTTTAATTGAAAAACACAGAAAATTTTTGCAGGAGAGGGTGAAGGAACAATGATTAGATTAGCTTTATTTGGAATGGGTATTTTAGGAATGGTTCTTGCAGACGGTTTTGGATTATATAATTGGAATACATATCTTTCAAATATTACTCCATTAAATTTGTTAGGTTGGGGGCTATTATGTTTAGCGTTAATTTTTTCATGGGCTTTTAGTGAATCACAAGAAAGAGAAAGACACATGCAAGGTTGGTTAGAACATTGTGATAAAAATAAAGTTTCGAAAAAAGTCAGAGAAAGAGGTTTAAAATATGCTTAAATTTTTGCAGGAGGCTACGAAGAAATGAAAGCAACAAGAATAAAGTTTGGTGATAGAAAGGAAGAGAACGAAAAACAGATTTATGAAAACGGATTTAACCATGGTTTTTCTGTTGCCTGTAATTTAATTTGTAAACATATTAGAAAAGAGCAAAGGAATATTCAAACAAAGGAGAATTACTTAACATGATAGAAAAACAGTCGCAGGACATCACGAAAGGCCGATAAACATGGAGCAAGAACGTTGTAAGTTAGTTTTAGGTGATTGTTTGGAAAAACTAAAAGACATTCCAGACAATTCTGTGGGTTTGGTTTTAACCGACCCGCCTTATGGTGTTACAAATTTGAGTTGGGACATAATTCCTAATTTAGATAAATTATGGAAACAGTTTAATAGAATGATTACAAAAAATGGAGCAATAATAATGAGTTCTTCACAACCTTTTACAAGTCAATTAGTGTTGAGTAATTTAGAAATGTTTAAATATGAATGGATTTGGAACAAAACAAGAGCTGGTAATTTTAATTCTGTAAAATATCAACCCCTTAAAATGCACGAAAATTTTTTAGTGTTTGGAACTAAAACAAAATACTATCCAATAAAAGAACCAAAAAAAGGTCCAAGTCTTGAAAGGGCAAAGAGGCCATATAAGGCACTTAAAAAATCTAAACATTTTGAAAGTAAGGAAAAAGGTTTTAGAGAACTTGACAATTATCCTTCAACAGTTTTAAAGGTCAATAGTCAAGTTGGATTGCATCCAACTCAAAAACCAGAATCACTTATGGGATATTTTATTAAAACTTATACTAGTGTTAATGATTTGGTTTTGGATTGTTTTATGGGTTCTGGGACTACTGGTGTTGCGGCTTTAAAATTGAACAGGCGTTTTATTGGAATTGAAATTGAATTGGAATATTTTAAAATTGCTGAAAAGCGAATTAAAGAGGTTGAAAATCAGTCAAAGCTTGTTGCGTTCGAGCAGGAGGGGACGAAATGAAATGGATGTTAGTATTTTTTGTTTTGCAATTGGCTTTAATGGTTTTGTTGATTGAGTCAACAGAAGTATATGTTTTTGCTGGAATTGCAAGCGTATTTATGATGCCTTTTGTTTTAGTCTTTTCATTAATTTCAACTGGTATTTTTGAAAAAATAAGATTAAAATTTTTGCAGGAGAAAGTAAAATGAAAAGAAAGTATAATGCAATTGACTTGGAGAAAGTTGTTAGGTCTATGCCTGAATTTTATAATTTAAAACAAAAAGAAACTTTTCAAGCTTGGATGCAACATTTAATTGGTTTTCTTTTATTGAGGGATGAAGGAAATTCACAAGTCAAAAAAGAAATTGAGTTGAAGTTAAAGGAAGGAAGAAACTTACAGGGGATTGAGGACTAAATGGATTGGTTTGTTTTTTATTTTGTAGTAGTTCCAATTGCGGTTTTTTCTACAAGTTTTATCCTAACTTTGTGGAGTAGCTTTTTGTTAAATCAATATTGGAAAAGAAAGCTTAAATTTTTGCAGGAGATTGAGAAGTAATGAGTTTGGAAAAACAATTAACAAGAATTGCTAATGAATTGGCTTTAGCTAATGACTTAAAAAGGTTTGAATTAGAACAAGATTCTGAGCAAGGATTTGAAGATGAATTTAAAAAATACCGTTCAAACAAGCAGGAGATTGAGAAGGATGAATGAAAAATTAATGATTTATGTAATTGGCTCTATAATGGCTATTGTTTTAGTTGGCTTTGGTTGGTTTGCTAATGACTTTGCAGAACTGGTTTTTGATTCTACTGATGCAATAACTGACGGAGCAAGAATTGAATATTTGGAATCAGAAGCTTTCAATGATTATTGTAGAGTTATTCTGAACAATCAAGTAACTAAAAAGATAGAAGTCAATTGTAATAACTTTAAACTTTATCATCAAAACTTTGAGAATTGGTGTAATAAATGGAATGGATATTATCTTGGTTTTGAAGGAAGTATTGAGGATTGTTGGATAGATTTTGACATAACAAGTTTGCAGGAAAAAACGAAGGGAGATGGTAAATAATGAAAATGGATTTTAATAATCCTCAAGAAATTTTAACAAATCATTTTGGTTTTGTTTGGTATTTAGGTTTTTTCATAATGTTTGGTTCACTATTTCTTCTTCTTTCAGTTTGGCCTTTGTCTATTTTTCTAAACATTTATTTGCCAGTTGATGGTTTGGTTATTGGTTTGACTGCTTTGGTTGGGAGTCTTATTTTTGCAACAGGAGTAATTACTGAACCTATGCGTTGGATGGATGACAATTATTTGCAGGAGAAAACGTAAATGATTGATAAAGAAAAGTTTTCGGCTTATGAAGATGTTAGACAATCAGGTGTTACAAATATGTTTGACCTTAAAACAGTTTGTGAATTAGCTGACCCTACAAGAGATGAAGCTAAAGAAATAATGAGAAATTATAGTAAATTAAAAGAAAAATACTCGCAGGAGAAAACGTCACCATGAAACCGATAGCAATATTTTTGATTGGAATAATAGTTTTGAGTGGTTGTTTAAGAGAAAATCCACCTTTTGATGCAACAGCTTTTTGCATAGAAAATGGACATGCAAAAGGTGAATGGAAATTTGGAGATACTGTATATAGTGGGGGTAATCCCTATGGAATAGAGTGTTTTAGAGAAATAATTGTTTGTATTGAAGAAAAAGATTGTAAAAAAATTTACTTAAGTGAAAAACATTATAATTACACAGAACAAAAGCAGGAGAAAACGTAAATGACTAAGAAAAAATTAAGATTTGTTGAAAAATTATTATGTAATGTATGCAGGTCAGAAGTTTTTGGCCTTTGGAAAGACCCAAAAAATGCAGGAAACTTTGGAGAACAAGACTATGTTCACAGAAAAAGTCTATCAGCTTTCTGTGACTACAAGCAGGAAAAAACGAAGGCGGTAAAGTAAATGAAGATTGAAACGGTTTTATTAGCAATAATTGGAATTGGTTTATTAGGAAATTTTGTTTTGGATTTGCACCAAATAACAATAATTGGAGAACAAAATAATGTTTTAAATTCTCTTAATGAACAAGATAGAAAGTTTTCAGAAATAAGTAGTAATTTAGTAGAGTTGTTTGAACAAGAACATACTTATTTTATAATCACTGATGATACAACTAGAGAATTAGAAGAACTTTCAGTTAAAGGTGTACCAGCTTATTGTGAAAAAGACCCAAGAGCAGAATTTGGAGTTTGCATTGTAGGTCAAAATATAGTTTTCAGAGAAGGGACTCAAAAGATTTTAGTGGATTTTCAAGAGAAAGTTTGTTTGGGGAGAGACATTAATGGAAATTGTGGTCATTGGGCAAACAAATGTGATGTAACGGTGTGCGATTAAATGCAGGAGAAAACGTCACGATGAAAAAGTTTCTAGTGAACAAAACGGTTTGGCTGATGAAACAGTCTTGGTTTACTCCAATATATTTAATGGTTTTTCCAAGAGTTTTTACTGCTTGGATGTTTATTATTTCATTTTTTAACAGAAAACAAAAGCAGGAGAAAGAGAACTGATGGATGGAATGACAACATTAATTGTGATTCTTGGCTTGCTTGTGGTTTTAATAATCGGTGGTGGTTTTGTGATGTCACTTGAAGAAGAACCAGAATTATATTCTGCTTATGCTGATTTAAGTATTTTCAAAGATGGAAAAATATCTATATCTTATATAAGAACTGGATGTTTAACTTTTGAAGAAGAACCAGTGCGGAGATGTCGAGCAGATTTAATGTTTAATGACAGAGCAGTTGGCTTTGTAAATTTTAAAGAACCAAAGCAGGAGAGAATGAACTAGATGAGTGATTTGGAAAAAGGGATTTTGATTGGAGTAGTAATAGGTGGAGCTATAGCAATTGGAGTTAATTTTTTATTTTAGTTAAATATTGTAGGAGAAAACGTAAATGAGTAAAACAGAAGATGTTGAATATTTTTTAGGAACTGGTTTAGCTGGTTTTTTTGGTGGTGCAGCTTTGTTTGCTAGTCAACCACTAAAAGGAATATTTGTCATTTCAATGTTTGTAATTCCAATAGTTATTTTATTTTTAGCAAAAAAAATAAACACACAAAAGCAGGAGAAAGACAATGATTGAACAGTTTATAAGTTTTCCAAATAGTATTGGATTAGCTTTATTTGGAATTTTTATTTATTGGATGAGGAATCAGAGGTAATTTAATGCAGCAAGAGGAGAAAAATAAATGATTTTAGAAGTTCTTTCTAATTACTATATTTTTTCTGGTTTAGTATTAGCTAGTTATTCAGTGTATTTTAGCATGAAAAAGAACCTTCCTGTTTCATCAATTATTGTTGCTTCAAGTATTTTGCTTGGTTTTATTGGATTGCCTTTATTAGTTTTGATTAAAATCGGAGATAAATTAATTGAATTAAAGCAGGAGAAACGGTAGCTGACTTTAGACTGTAAAATTAGGAAAGGAATTGTATTGAAATGGAAAAAAATTAGTTCAATGAAAGAATACTATCAATTAAAAATTAGAATTCTTGATTATCAATTAAAGCAATATGAAAAAGCATTGGAACGTGAAAAAAAGAATGGACAGTAGTTTCTGGTACTTTTGCAGGAAGAGATGAGTATTTACTTAGACACGATACATCATTTCGCAAAAATAAACAAGAAAATTCAATAGACATAACAAGACATAGAGATGAAGGAAAAAGAAAGCCAGTTTTGTTTAATGAAAGAAACAAGCACGAACTTATTTACACAGGAATTAGCCACCATAATAAAGTTAAACCAACAGAAACCCCTATCAAAAAGGCAAAAAAATTAGCTGAAGAAATAAAAAAGCGTATTGAACAAAAAGGCTGAATTAGACTGAATTAAGTAAACCAACCTCTATTTGACAAAGTTTGGATTTCTAATTTTCCAACCGCAGGTTTGACGGTACCAGAAAACCCACTGATTTTTATTTTTTATCATTCTGTTAATATAGGGATTTAGATAATTGCAGGAAAATTAACGGTATTTGTAATTGCTTTAATTGTGCTGTTTCCGTTAGCGAACGCTTTGTTCGGGTTTTTTGAGAATACACCAGAGTTTTTAATTATAGAATCTGTTGAGGAAGGAGCAAGGCTTTATACGGGAATTGCTCCGATTACTGTTGACAATGATAATAATGAAATTGGCTTAAATGTTGGTCCGGGAAATGACTGGAATGGCACTCTGGACGCTTTTGAGGGAATTGATTTGAACCGAACTGTTTTGAGTCGTTGCTCTGGAGATGCTAATAGCGTTTGGACTTCTGCAAACAATTGTCAGGACATTACCGGATTTAATACAGGTGGAGGAGGAGGCGGTGGAGGAGCAGTTGACTCAGTTGTAGCTGGAGGAAATATTGATGTTAATTCTACAACCGGTTCTGTGTTAGTTTCATTTGATGACGGTAACTTTCTTGGCTTTAATAATATTTGGACTGCAACCCAGACGTTTAATATTAATGTAAACGTTGCAGGCGACGTTAATAATAATAGTGCAACGTCTGATGCAAATTTTAATAACTTGGAAGCCGATTTCTTTTTTGGGAATTTTCTTGGAACAATTGGAAATTCTGCTGATGGAAATCTACTATATGTTTTGTTAAATCCTCTTAATGGTCAAGTTATTTCTGGAGACACTGATTTCAACCATTTAGTTGGTCACACTTTTTTGGGTCACACTTTTTTTTTGGGAGAAACAGACGATGAGGTTGTAGTAATTCACGCTGCTGACGGAG